>MDSZ01115333.1_pt1 | contig 15904 bp, 18 predicted proteins | sample 811201 | NCBI WGS metagenome assembly MDSZ01 (sample SAMN05326647, study PRJNA326480) | marine metagenome | isolation source: seawater | place: Indian Ocean: North | collected 2010
ACGTTGATAGGCTGGATGTGGAAGCGCAGTAATGCGTGCAGCTGACCAGTACTAATAGCTCAATCGGCTTGATTTATGCACTGAAAAAAATTTTTAAAATTGATAGATATAAAAAAAAGTTGGGAAATTTATTTATTTAAAATTGGGATTTTATATTTTTATTAAAATTCTTTTTAAATTGTTTCTGTCTTTTTTAACTAAAAATTTATTAGATATAAAATTTAATTTTTTTTCTTCGTAGATCTGACTTAATTTTCGACTTTTGCATAATTCTACAAGTTTTATAAATATTTTTCGCCTATCTTTTTCCCCTAACATTTCAGCGTTTATTCCTACTAATTTTATACCCCTCAAAATAAAGGGTAATAAGTATAGTTTTGTAATTTCACCTGCAACATTACCTATTAAGTAAATATTTCCTCTTTTTTCAAGTTGTCTATAAGCAGATTGGAGTACGTCTCCACCAACGTTATCAATTACTGCTGAGTATTTTTCTTTTAGTAGCGGTAAATTATTATGATTAATAAGATCTTTAAAATTTATTATTTGATCAGCGCCAATTTTTTTTAATTTGCTAGATAAATTTTTTTTTCTAGTACATGCTACAATTTTATAACCCCATGATTTTAGAATTATAATTGATATAATAGCCACTCCACCTGAGGCTCCTGTAATTAAGATTGGTTTTTTTTTTGAATTCTCTTTTTTAATTTTTAAAGCGGTTAGCATTGCAGTAAAACCTGCTGTGCCTATTACCATTGAATTTTTTAATGATATACCCTTAGGCAGAATATCAACCCATTTTTCCTTAATTTTAACGTATTCTTGAAATCCGCCCGAATCATTTAATCCAAACGGTCTTGCGATTACAAAAACTTTTTGTCCAATTTTAAATTTCCTAGATTTAGAATCTATTATAATTCCTGAAACGTCAATTCCAGGTGTATGAGGATATTTTCTTACTAGTCCTGGATTTCCCTTAAGTACCAACAAGTCTTTGAAGTTAACAGATGAATAACTTGATTTAATCAGAACTTCACCTTTATCTAATTCAGCAATTTTATCAAAAAAAATTGAGATTTTTGTATGATTATTTTTTTTTTCTATTAATAACTTTTTGTTTTTTTTAATTTTTCTCATATTTTGAATTTACTAGGAATAATAAAAAGAAATTTTCCTGAGCAAGTCATCTTCTTGTCAAAAATAATATAGCTCTCACACTGAATAGTTCCATTTTTTATTTTAATTATTTTTGAGTGAATTTTGAGATTTCCTGTTTTATTTATTTTTTTGATAAGTCTAGTACTAATATTTGATATTATACATCTTTCTTTATTTTTAGTTAGGCTTTTATAAATTAGATAAACTGTTGTCTGCAACATTGCTTCAATTTGTAAAGTTCCAGGCATAGTAGGCTCATTAATAAAATGAGATTTAAAAAACCAATCATTTAATTTTACTTTTTTACGACCTACACAACTTTTATTTTTTTTAAAATTAGTTATTTTATCTAGCATTAAAAATGGTTTCTTGATTTTTAAAACTTTAATTATACTGTTAATCATTTTATTCACTTACTTTTCGTGAAAGAGATGAAATTATATCAAAACCATCCCAGATATGCCCCATGTCAAAAGCTCTACCAAATGGAACTATTCTATCTACCCCTTTTAAATTATTTTTTAAAATCAAATTAGTTAATTCTTTTTTTTTTAATCCATAGTAAGTTAATGTTTGAAATCTTTCATCAATAACTTTTTTTATTTGTGAGATATTTAATAATTCAACTTCTAAAAAAGTCCCATAATTATTATAAAGTTTACCAATATTACCAAGACTTTTTTTTTGATATCTAACTACTTTTAAATTTTTAAATTTAAGATTTTTTATTTTTTTTTCTCTTAATACTAATTCTGATGTATATTCTGTTTTTTTATTTGTTAAACTCAAATCAAATTCATAATTTTTTTCAACAATATCTGCAAGAATTTTCCAGAAATTTTCAATTACTTTACTATTTTTCTTTCCGAGCCAAAAGACAACTTGAGGAGAAGAGCAACCCTGCTGATCCATAAGGTAACAGTCGTTAAAAAATTTGTATACGAGATTTATTAATTTTTTAGAATTTAATTTTTTCAAACTATCTAAATTAATTATTGATCCAGAAATTCTATTAGAAAAACATAGATCTATACATCTGGGTTTAGTCTCAAATTTTTTAAATAACCTTATAGTTTCGTCACCACCCCAAATAAGTCTAGCATTCACTATTTTGGACAAAGACTTTGATATGTCTTCCTCATGACCGTATTTAATAAATTTAAATCTTTTTTTTAAAGAGGAAAATTTTTTTTTTTTTAGGATGTGATTGATAACATCTAACAAATATTTAACTTGAAAAAAATTTCTGGATGGAATTTTAACAATATTATTATTTCCTGATAATAAACCAAATACTAAAGAATACGCAAAATTCATAGGAACATTTGAAGGGCAAATGTGCAAAATACAACCTCTTCCTATAATTAAATTATTACTAGAATATGTATTCGACAAAACTTGTATGTTTTTCTTTCGACACCAGAAAGCAAAAGTGACTAGATCAGTGAACTTTTTATACTTTTTTGAACTTAAAATTCTGTTTGATATTTCATTTAAAAAGCTTACGATTTTTTTATCAAATATTTCATACGGCCCAAGTTCATGATCAAAGTTTTGAAGAATATTTTTAATTTTATACGTCACTACATCCTCGAATTTCAGTATTCTTAACTCTATTAGTCAAAACAAAATATTTACCTAACTTACCACATTTACAGTCATCGTTGCCAACTATGTAACCTTGATCTTCTGTCAATATATTATGACCCGGATAACTTAGCGGTATTAAAGACATAGTTTGTATAAGACCAGTTTTATAATTAGGTAGCACCTCTAAATTTTGATCTCTAATAAATATATCTGAGTAAATTGAAGAATGAAAATATCCTTCAGAACATTCAAGGAAGACAGACCCTGTTTGCTCTATCATTCCGTAATAGTTTATAGATCTTTTAATTCCTAAGATTTTTTTAGCAAAATTATTAAAATAATTTTTACTAATATTTTTATTTTCTAATCGTTTCCAACCACCCCCGTGAATTAGTAAAGCATTATTCTTTTTAAATTTAATGTTTTTTTTTTCTAGTTCTTTTAATAAATAAATCCAAATATCGCTTGTAAAACCAAAAAATATTATATTCTTTTTTTTATTCAAATTTTTTTTTAAGACATCAATTTTTAATTTTCCTTTTTTATCTAAGATAAAATAATATTCATCTACCAGCTGGATAAAACCGTTTATTGCAGCCCCTCTAGCAGAAAATCTTCTTTCACTATTAAGGATTTTTTTATTTTCAACAAATAAGATTATAGTCTCTCTATTCTGAATAAATTCAGATAAAATATTTTTTAAAATAACTGATTGCAATAATGAAGTTTTTTTGTCTAAAGCAATTTTTGATAAATTACTATTAGTTGTACCCGAGGAAGTGTATATTTTATGATTATTATTATTATAATAAGTTCTCAAATTGAATTTTTTGAAAAGATTCACGTGCAAAAAAGGCAAGTCTTTCAAATTTGAATTTTTAGTTGGTCTATTAAATAATTGATCTGAAATTATTTTAAATTCCTTACAATATTTATAATGGTGATTAAATAAATATTTTTGAAATTTTAAATAAAAAATATTTTTTTTCTTACTTGAGAGAGAAAAAGGATTGATTTTCAATAAGTTATTATAATCTATTTTCATTTATATTTAGTGATGAATATTTGATTTTTCCTGAATTAGTCATTGGAAACTTATTCAATATAATTATTTCAAACGCACTTCTATTAAGCAGTGTAATTTTTTCAACTATTCTCAATAGTTTGTTTTTATTAATCTTATTTTCTGTAAAAAGATAAATCTTGTTTTCTTGTGACTTACAAATCACTTTTTTGTGTACATCAGAAAGTTTTTTTTCTAATTCGTCTAAATTAATTCTAATACCAAAAATTTTAGCTATTCTTGATTTTCTTCCACATATAAATAAAAAATTATCGTTATCGTAATAAGCTAAATCTCCAGTTCTTAAAATATCATTTCTTTTTATTTTTTTCGATAGATCTTTTCTAGAACGGCAGTATCCATTAAATATATTTTTTCCTGTGCAAATTAATTCACCAATTTTGTTTGCAGTTTTAATTTTTTCACCATTTTTATCTTCTAACCAAACTTTTGTGCCTCTTAAACCTTTTCCTATACTTGAAAGTTTTTTTTTTAAATAATTATAAGGTAAATAAGAAATTCTTGGAGAGGCTTCTGTCTGACCGTACATAGAGTAAAACTTTACTTTTTTTTTAACACAAAAGTTATAAATCTTTTTAATTATCTTTTCTTCTAATTTACCACCAGCACAGGTGATATACTTTAAATAATTTGTATTTAAAAATTTAAAATTATTTTTTTCTAAAATTTGAAAATGATATGGGACACCACTAAAAGAATTAATCTTTTTTTCCTTAAAGTAATCCCAGAATTCTCTTTGAAAAACTGAATTTTGGTTAATATGTATTGTTGCTCCAATCTCTAAATGAGTATTAATGATCGATAACATATAACTATAACTTATTGGCATAGTTGTAATAACATTATGGTTTTTTTTTAAATTTAAATATTCAATAATCTGTTTTGAATTAAACTTTAGATTATTTAGTGACAAACTAACAAATTTTGATGAACCCAAAGATCCTGAAGTTGTAAGCATTAGCTTATTCAGACTATTTATATCTTTAATCTTAAATTTTTGACTTTCTAATATTAGGTAGTTACCAATTTTTAATAAAAATTTGAATTTATTATTATAATATTTAGATTTATTTTTTGGTAAGATTAGATAATCATGTTGATAATTTCTCAATATCTCAAAAATGGATTTTTCATTGGTATTACTCTCAATTAACATTAAAGAAACATTTTTTGATTTCATTAACAAGACATAAAGCATCACAGACTCCATTGAATTATCGTTGATTAGTAAAACCAATGAATTCTTACTCAAAATATTATTTTTTTTATAAAAATTTTCTAATTCAGAGTATGTTATTTCAGTGTTTTTAAAAACTATTGCTTTTTTTCTACCAAATTTATTTAAGTTGTTAAACAGACTCATTCTCGGCTAAAAAGTTTTTAATTTTACTTTCAATTTTTTTGTTACTGAGACCGTGATAATCAATTAAAAAATTATAATCTCCAGTTGGTCCAAATTTATCGGGAAGAGTAATTGGTAGTGTTTTTTTCTTAATTGAATGTTTAACTAGTAGTTCAGATATAATAGAATTTAAACCACCTACTATTGAATGTTCTTCTACAATAACCAAATATTTATAATTATTAATTTCGTTTATAATGTTTTCATTAAATGGTTTAATAGAGTGACAATTTATTAAACCAACACTTATATTCTGTTTACTAAGAGAGTTAGCAGCTATTTTGGCTTGACCAGTTACTGATCCTGAAGAAATAATCAATATTTCATTGCCTTCAATAATTTTTTCATTTTTTCCAAATTTATAACTATAATTCTTTTTATATACATGCTCACATCCAGGGGTGCCTGTCAGTCTAATATAACTTGGGCCAGATGTATTAAATGTATAGTCATATAATATTTTTCCAAGCTCAGCTGTGTCTGCTGGAGCAGATATTTTTAAATTAGGAATAGCTCTTATAATTGATAAATCTTCTAAACCAAAATGGCTATTTCCAAGATAGCCCATACCGACACCACTACCCAACGCAATGAGATTTACGTTATGTTTCATATAACCCAAATTCATTCTAACTTGTTCGCTTGCTCTCATTGATAAAAAGGGAGCAAAAGAGGTTACAAAAACTTTAAATCCCTCTCTTGCCAAACCTGCCGCCACACCAATCATGTTTTGTTCACTTATTCCTACTGAGAGATACTGGTTTGGAAACTCTTTTTTAAATCTATCTAGGCCAGAAGATCTTCCAAGATCTGCAGATATAACAAGTAATTTTTTTTCAATTTTGGCAATGTCTAATATAAATTTTCCAAACATTGCTCTTGGACCTAATTTACACCATTGAATATTTTCTTTTTCTTGAAATTTCAGCATTAGTTTTTTTTCAATTCCTTTAGAGCCTCTAAATACAATTTTTTGGTAAGCCTTCCATGATGCCAATCATTATTATTTTCCATAAACGAAACACCCTTCCCTTTAATAGTTTTAGCAATTATCACACTAGGGACATTTTTTTTGTTTGATTTAAGGGATTTTAATACCTTAAGAATATCATGACCATCACACAAAATTGTATTCCAACCAAATCCCTTCCACTTGTTATAAATATCTTTATAGCTCATTTTAGAACCTATTTTTCCATCATTTTGAAATCCGTTGCAATCAATCACTGCTGTTAAATTGTCAAGATTTAACTCTGTTGCAGAAATTGCAGATTCCCAAACTGAACCTTCATAACATTCTCCATCACCTAACAATGAAAATATTTTACCTTTCTCTCTTTTTTTCTTTTTCGCTAAAGCTAATCCAATCGAAAAAGATAATCCTTGGCCAAGACTTCCGTTTGATGATTCTATACCTATTTTCGTATCCATAATTGGGTGAGCAATGATTTCGCTCCCATTAGTTTGAAAGGATAAAACTTTTTTTTTACTGATTAGTTTTTTTGAGTAAAGAGCGGCCAATAATGCTAAGAAGCCATGGCCTTTACTTAGTACAAAAATATCTCTGTTTTTTCCCTTAATTTTTAGAATATTTTGATATAAACAAGCAAGTATATCCACAATAGATAGCGCTCCTCCAATATGAGCAGCTGCACCACATTTAAAACTTGTCTCTAAAATTATTTTTCTCATTTGAATTGTATCTTTTTGTATTTTTTTACCTATCATTTTCATAAATTATAAATTTCTATCGATTTTTAAAATTTGACCATTAACTTTTTTTGCTTCATCTGAACATAAATATAAAATTTTTTTTGCTACCTCAGAAGGTTTCAGCTCTCGTTTTAGAATAGACTTTTTCACCATCCTTTCCCTGACTTGCTTATCCATCATATCTGCCATTTTTGATGAAACTACCCCGGGTGCAACAGAATTAACTCTAATGTTATATGGAGCTAATTCCTTTGATAAAATTTTAGTTGCAAACATAATAGCAGATTTACTTGCACCGTAAGATAAACTGCCCCTATAAGGATCAAGACCTGAGATAGAACCGATATTACAGATTGATGCATTGTTTAAATTCTTCATAAATCTTAAAATTAATTGAATTAATCTCAACTGTGAAAAAAAATTTATATCAAATATTTTTTTCATCTCAGAGATTGAGGTCATTTCAAAAATTGATCCTGCAGCAAAACCAGCTGAATTAATCAAAAAATTTATCTTAAATTTTTTATTATATAGTTTTTTTTTGATAATTTTTTCCATATTATCACTTTTTAACAAATCAAATTTTATTATTTCAAGAATATTAGCAGAGTTGTTTTTACAAAATTTTCTAAATTTTTCATTTCCTTTTTTAGTTTGCAAAATAACTTTTGCACCATTAGATATAAGTTCTTTAGTTATTGCTAAACCAATATCTCCGCTTGCCCCGGTTACAAATGCAATTTTGTTTTTAAAGTACTTTTTCATATTTAATTATTTAAAGTTAATTTTTCCTTGATATTATTTTCAAGCATTTAATAACCTTTTTTGAACAATAATATTCTATTAATATATTCCTGCTTAGTAAATTTGGTAAATTGCTTGAATGTTTATCAATATTATCACTCGTTTTAAAATTTTCTAAAATTTTTAAATAATCCTTAAATATTTTCTTTGGAAGTTTTGATTTAATATTATTATAAAAACTTTCTGTATTCACAGCTTGAGAAAAAGATGGCATTACTTTTATTTTATCTTTTGGAATAAGCTTATCGAGAAATAATTTCGTCAATATTTTATAATTTTTTTTTCTCATAATTTAAAATTTATTTATATTTTTTTTAATATAGTCAGAAATTCTCAACGCTAAAGCAGTCATGGTATTTAGAGGATTGACAGCTGCTGAGGTAACAAAAATGCTTGAGTCAACAATAAATAAATTTTCAATGTCATGAGATTGACCGAATGAGTTTACTACAGATTTTTTTTTGTTGGAGCCCATTCTTGCAGTTCCCATAATATGCCAACCAGTATCTTTGACAGGTCCAAAACTTCTAATTCTATTTGCACCTGCCTTTTTTAATACTACTCTACACATATTAATTCCATGGGCTAGCATTCTTTTTGTATTTTCACTTATTGAGTAATTTACTTTTACTCCTGGCATTCCATCACTGTCTTTTTTTTTGTAGTCAAGCTCCAAGTAGTTTTTTTTATCTGGTAAATCTTCACATATAATTGCCATTGGAATTGTATGTCCATAGGTATTTAAAAAAGTTTCATGGAATTTTTTTCCAAATTTTAGGTTGTTAAATTTTTTTTCACTTAATGCTGTATCAACGGCGCTTTGTCCCCTTAAAACTTGTATTGTGTATCCTCTTTTAAACTTGTTAGAGGTATTTGAATTATAAAACTGATGACTATAAACGCAACAGCCCTCTGGACCAACGTGTGAAGCTAAAAATTTTTTAAATCTTCCTTCGGCATATCCCAACGGATGGAGCATGAGGTTTTTTCCAATTTGGCCAGAGGTATTAGCAAGACCATTTTTGTTTCTTTTATTTTTCGAATTTAATAGCAATCTTGGTGTACCTATCCCACTACATGCTAGAATAATTATCGAAGCCTCAAGAAATTTTATTTTTTTTCCCTTCTCACAAAAGTAAATACCTGCGACCCTTCCTTTATTGTTAGTTTTTATTTTGACAACTCTACAATTAGTCTTAAGTTTTATTCCATTTTTTAATGCATCTTTTAAGTATGAATTTATTGCATTAGCCTTAGACAATATTTTTCGATTTTTAATCTTTTTGGTTGCAATTCCACTATAAGATGGCCAACAATGCCAATTTAAACTTTTAAAAGTCTTAAGTATTAATTCGCCTGATTTACCTAATTTTACTGGTGGAAGTAAATTTCTTATTTTAGGATAGGCAGGATCATTTTTTTTTCCAGCCAATCCCATTCTTTTTTCATTCAACTCAAAATATTTATTTAAGTCATTATAACTGAATGGCCAATTTGTTCCTATGTTATCTAAATATTTTGTTTTAAAATCAGAATCTTTAAATCGAGGTAAGTGAGCATTATAAATTAATGTTGAACCTCCTACACCATTAAAGTTTGCAATAGAAATTTGGGAGTCCTTATCATTAATAGGATAATCAGATAGAGACTTTCTCAAATTCGGGTTTTTGTGATATTTGGATAATTTATTTCTCTCCCATTCATCCGAAAGATAATCATATTCCTTAGGATTAATTTCGCCTCCTTGTTCCATACAAATAACTTGATAGTCAGATATCTTACTTAAGTTCCAAGCCGCAGCTGCCCCTGATGCCCCCGCTCCAACTATGATTATAGTTTTTTTTTTAATCACCTAAAATTATTTTTTTGGAAGATACTGTTCTAGAATTTCAGGTATAGTAATTGTCATGTCAGCTTCACAAGCTAGCTCGCCATTAACATATCCTGCTCCTCTTCCAACACAAATACCTCTTGACCATGATTTTACAGTTGTTTTAATTTCAAATTTTTCACCTGGCAATATTTCTCTTTTAAATTTAACAATATGGGATAAAGCATGTGTTACTTTCCCTTTTTGACCGGGAAGAGTAGTTATAGCTACAGTTAGCATTTGAGCTAAAGCTTCTAACTGAAGAGCTCCCGGAACATTTGGTCTACCGGGAAAATGAATTGGAAAAAACCACTCATTATTTGTAAAGTTTTTATAACCATTTGCCGACACACCTGGCTCTACTGATGTCACATAGTCAATCATTAAAAAAGGATATCTATTAGGCTGATATTTTTGCAATTCGATGCTATTAAGGCTAAAGGATTTCTTTTTATCTATCAAATTATATCTTAATTTTATATTTTTTTAAAATTTTCTTTCCTTCTGAAAAAGAACTAAAGTCTATTATATCATCCATTTCAAAAGTGATGTTAAAAGCTTCCTCTAACTTAGCAATCATACCCATATGCCCCACAGAGTCCCACTTTGGTACAGATTGATATTTAAGTTTATTCAGTTTGGATTTATCGACTGAAAAAGCTTTTATAAAAATTTTTGAGTATTTTTCAGAATTGCTCATAATTAAAAATTTATTTTCAAACAAGCATAACGTTCATTTATTGAACAGTAAAGTAAATTCTTGACTAATTTCATGAAAAACTAATTAATATATTCAAAAATACTTTATTTATCTAAGCTAGATTAATATAATAAGATTATTGAAAATATAAATGCAAGAAAAAATTTATTTAAGACCTCTTTGTTTAAATGATATAAATGAAAGATATTTATCATGGGTAAATGATCCATCTGTTACAGAATATTTAAAAATAGGTAAGGAACGATTAAATCACAATGATTTAGTCAAATATGTTGAAGATTCACCAAACAAAGGTCGACATAATTATGCGATAATCACAAAAAATTCTAAAAAACACATTGGCAATAGCTCCATATACTCAATAGAGCTAGATAAAAATAAATTTGAAATTGGTTATCTTATTGGCGAAAAAAATTTTTGGGGAGGGCATTATTCTTCTATGGTGATCTTTAATCTATTAAAAATTGGATTTCTAAAAATGGGATTAAATAAATGTATTGGATACGTAGATGAAACTCATATAAAAGCAAGAATGACAAACAAATTTTCAGGTTATAAAGAAGTTAAAAAAATAAAACATTACAATGAAAAAGTAAAAAAAAATGTAACTCTGATTGCTATTGAAATATTTAAAAAAGATTGGTTAAAAAATTCTGAAATATTATGTTCTAAATATCCTGAATTATACAGCGATTAAATTATAAATATTAAAAAATTAGGGTTTAAATTTATAATATCAATATCTAGTCTAGATTGTATTAATAAATACACAATATGCATAAAAATTTTAAAATTAAAATTTCTTTTGACAGTTCATAATTTGAACGCTACTGTTCAATTATTGAACAAATGAAAAATTCCACTGATCAATTTGAAGTATTGAGAAAAATACAAAAGAGACCTAATTCCTCACAAAGGGAATTGGCTAAACAGCTAGGTTTTAGTCTAGGTAAATTAAACTATTGCTTAAAAGCTCTAAAATCAAAAGGTCTTGTAAAGATAAATAATTTTAAAAAACAAAAAAATAAACTTAAGTATGTTCAATATGTTTTAACCCCCAAAGGTATTTCAGAAAGAACACGTCTTACAATTAATTTTATGAAGAAAAAAATGGATGAGTACGATCAATTAAAAAAAGAGCTTAAGGAAAAATAGTTTTATGTGGATAATTCTAAAATTTAACAAAAAAAAATTTAGCTTCTTATTGAATGATTTGAAAAAAAATTTTGGTGATAAATATAAAATTTGCTTTCCAAAAATTTTTTTTGATTATTAATAGAATTTATAATTTACATGTTTTCTAAAAAAGACATATTTGTTTCATTAAAAAAAATTGGATTAAGACCAGGTGATAATATTTTAGTTAAATCTGATTTACGATATCTAGGAGAATACGAAGTCCAAAATTCTTTTTGTAAAGATTTATTTGACGCTTTCTCTAAAATCATAAATCTAAACAAAGGTACAATAATAGTCTCAACAGCTTCTACTTATTTATGTAATACTAATCATATCTTTGATTTAAAAAATACAAAAAGCGAAAGAGGAATTTTTTCTAATTATGTACTTGGTTTAAAAAATTCAGTTAGAAGCGTTCATCCATTCCTTTCTCATACTGCCGTCGGAAAACATGCAAAGTATGTTTGTTCTAAAAACACAAAGCATGCTTATGGACCAAATACTCCAAAAGATAGAATGCTAAAGATAAATACAAAATATGTGAGTATCGGATTGCCTCCACGACTAACTTGTAGTTATATTCATCATGCTGAAATGATGATGGGAGTTCCTTATAGGTATACTAAGGAATTTAAATCAAAAATAAAAATTAGAAACAAAATAAAGAATGATCTGTATTACATTTATGTTTGTTATTCGGGCATGAACTTAGAGAGAGATTTCCAAAAAAAATTATTTGAATATTGTAAAGTAAATAATTTAAAAATTAAAAATACCAATTTAGGTAATGGTAAAATTTATCTTTACGATTGCAATGAATTTGTTTATCATGCAATTGAATTTTTAAGTAAAGATATTTATGGCTGGTGTAAAAAAATTCCAACCAAAAAGCCTTATAGAAAATGAGACTAATTATTTTAACAAAAATATCAAATTCAATAAATAATTGTGAATAATAAAAAAAAAATAATAGAAAAATGTAAAAAAATTTTTTCAAATATAATGAAAATTCCTGAAAAAAAAATTCTTGATAACACAAGTGATAATAATTTAAATAGTTGGGACTCATTATCTCATGTCCAATTAATATCATCTTTGGAAAAAAACTTTAAAATCAAAATAAGTCCAGCAGAAAGTCTAGATGATTGCAATACTTTTAAAGAAATTTATAATCTAATTAGTAAAAAATTAAACATTAAATAATTGTATAGCTTTTTAATTAAATTAGCCCACGGTTTTACTTTGGTTCCTTTGGTTTTAGCTTTTAAGCAAATTGGCATATTCACTTATATAAAAACACCGAAATCATTATATGAAATACTAAATTATACTAAACTAAATTCAGGTTATTTAAATACAGGTTTAAAACTGTTGCTTTTGTTTTCTGTGATAAGAAAAAAAAATAATAAATATTATTTGTATAATAGTGATATAGTTAGATCAATTAATGAAGATTTTTTAGTTTTTTATAATCAAAGTTTTAATAAAATTTCATCAGGTCAAAAAAACGTTATTATATTAAACAAATATGCATCCAAAATAATTAAAGGATGGAATATAAAATTTACCCAAAATGAATTATTAACAGGCCCATTTTTAATACCTATAATTTTTTATCTAAAAATTAAAAAAAAAAATTTAAATAAATTAAATTCTAAAAAATTTCTAATTTTAAAAAAAATACTTGTTTCTTACAATATAGTCAAAATTACAGAAAATAAACCTAGCTTAACCTCAGTCGGGGAATATTTAATAAATAATATTAATACCATTGGCGTCGCGGTGTCCTATAAAAAAATGCTTTTTAATTTACCTTTTCTATTGAAGCACGATCCTAAACTCTTTTTTAATATAAAAATGTCTTCAGAAAACCATATAGATCGTAAATTAAATATCGCATCTAGCTCCTCACAACACAACAAATACTTTAATGAAATACTAAAAATTATTAAGACAATATTTAATAAAAAAGACTACCCTAAATATATTATGGATATTGGTTGTGGTGATGGATTATTGTTAAAAAAAATTTATAACGAACTTCAATTAATTTTATCTAAGAATAATCTTAAAAATATTAAGATGATAGGAATAGATTTAAATAATATTTCTATTAAAAAAGCTAAAAAAAATTTATCAAATATACCCTCAATATTTATTAAAGGTAGTATAGATAACCCTGAATTTATTTTTAAACAACTTTATATTAAAAACATCGATCCAAATCTAATTCTTCAGGTTCGGTCATTTATAGACCATGAAAGAACAATTAAAGTCTTGGGTATTAACAAATATAATAATAGAGATATTATTAATAAATCAGACCAAGATGTTGAAGGAATAGATTTTAATGGTAAAATTATTAACACTCAAATTACAAACAAGTCTTTAGATGAGTTTTATTTTAAGTGGTCAAAATATATAGGAAAATTTGGTTTAATTAATCTTGAGGTTTTCAAACAATCATTTAACCAAATGAAAACAAATTTTGATTTGAATGAAGGTGCACACTTTGATTTTATTCAAACGGTCTCTGGACAAAATTTATGTAAGGCGAAAATGCAGCTTTACTGCATGGCACGAAACCAATTATTTCCAGAAGTAATTAAAGCTTATCCAGAAAGTACTGAATTTAAGAGAATTATATTAGGTTATTTTTTAAAAAAGAGATATAAATGCCAAATTATAGCTAACAAAAATAAAAAATTAGATCTTCAATTTCTAGACAAAAAACATAAACTTCTTAAGTTGAAGAAGGCAAAAGTCTTGAAAAATTTAAAAAACATTATCAACATAAATTAATCTTTGTTATCAAGTAAAAAAATTTGTCTTATAAAACTAAATGATTATAACAAAGTTAATAGTAAATTTTTTATATGATTGGTAAACATATACATGAGTTAGCAAAAAAACTTTGGCCTTTTAATAGAAGCTTGACTGGAAAAGGTGTTCGACAAACATTAAATGAAATTTCTAAACATTTGCCTAGATTAAGTATAAAATCTATAAAATCTGGATCCAAAGTATTTGATTGGATAATTCCAAAAGAATGGCATGTTCGTGAAGCGTATATTGTGACACCGACAGGAAAAAAAATTTGTGACTTTTCTAAAAATAATTTACATCTTTTAGGATACAGCACTTCGTTTTCAGGTGAATTGAAATTATCTGAACTTAAAAAACATCTTTACACTCTTCCAGAGCAACCGAAAGCGATACCTTATGTCACAAGTTACTATGAGGAAAGATGGGGTTTTTGTCTTGCACAAGATCAGTTTAACACTTTAAAAGATGGAATTTATAAAGTCGTAATTGACACAACTTTATTTAATGGTGTTATGAATTATGGTGAACTATTAATTAAAGGTAAAAGTGATAAAGAAATATTGTTAAGCACTTATATATGTCATCCTTCAATGGCAAATAATGAGCTTTCAGGTCCGGCGGTTGTAACATTTTTGGCAAAATGGTTGCTTGAAGCTAGTAAGCTTGAGTATAGTTATCGTATAATTTTTGTTCCTGAAACAATAGGGTCTATTGCTTATCTAAGTTTGAATTATAAAAAAATGAAAAGTAAAACAATTGCGGGATTCAACGTTACTTGTGTTGGCGATGATAGAGCTTATTCATATCTTCCATCTCGTAATGGACGAACTTTAAGTGATCTAATAGCAAAGCATGTTCTTAAATGGATAGATAAAAACTATATTACTTATAGTTGGCTTGATAGAGGTAGTGATGAGAGACAATATTGTGCACCTGGTATTGATTTGCCAATTGCATCAATATTAAGAACAAAGTATGGAATGTATCCTGAGTATCACACATCTCTGGATGATCTAAAAAAAGTTGTGACTCCCAAAGGCCTAAATGGAGGTTATTGGGCGATTTATAAAGCATTAGAGGCAATTGAAAAAAATAAGAAATATAAAGTTAATATTTTGTGTGAGCCTCAGATGGGTAAAAGAGGGCTATACCCAACACTATCTACAAAAAAATTTAATGAAGAAGTAAAGTTAACAATGAACTTTATTAGTCTTTGTGATGGTGAAAGTTCATTACTAGAAATTGCTGAAATTTTAAACGTACCGATTTGGCAACTTTATGATTTAGTTGAAAAGCTTGAAAGCCATAGTTTAATTAGTGTTAATGATTAAAAGTATTTAATAATCAAAAAAATATTTTACTAAAAAAATACAACTATTTATTCAAGATGCGAATTTAATAAACCAAAATTTTCATGAGTTTATATTAATTTCCCTCTCTTAAAGTTTTTAACTGCTTTTTTTCCTAACAGATTATTATACTTATTTGCAGATTTACCAAGAAAAGGCCTGTAACAAGCTATGTTATTTTTGGTCAAAATCTCACCTTTAGTAA
>MDSZ01211572.1_pt1 | contig 15903 bp, 17 predicted proteins | sample 811201 | NCBI WGS metagenome assembly MDSZ01 (sample SAMN05326647, study PRJNA326480) | marine metagenome | isolation source: seawater | place: Indian Ocean: North | collected 2010
CAGGTGTAAACGGCTGTTAAGCCCGGATCACCTCCTCTGACCTAGTGCGTGCCGGTCACTCTGGAGCCTGCCTGTTTGAACGGGTTTGGTTTCAGGGTGGCTGGCGGCTGCTATCCTGAGCTATCACAATCGTAATTGAACAAACACGGGGACGTTCTGCTGGCCGGGACGCAACCCTTTTCCATTAAAGAGGCTGCAAGTGGTGCAACTCGTCAAAGAACCTGGGACAGAAAAGGCAGCCCGGGTCGAAAACGAACCATTCTTTACCCGGTTTCTGCGCTCGACCGAGATTGACGCGCGACTGCTGGGCATGCTGGGCGCGCTCGCCCTTATCTGGATCGGCTTCCACCTTTACGGCCAGCTGGTCAACGGCTTCGGCGCGTTTCTGACCCCTCGAAACCTTTGGAACCTCTCGGTCCAGACCGCTTCGATCGGCGTGATGGCAACCGGCATGGTGCTGGTCATCGTTACCCGCCATATCGACCTGTCGGTGGGCTCGATCATGGGCTTCTGCGCCATGTCGATGGCGATCATTCAAGTCTGGGTCCTGCCGGAAATTCTGGGCCTTGGACACCCGATGATTTGGATCATCACGGTTGTCTGCGGGCTGCTGATTGGCGCCTGCATCGGCGCGATCCACGGCTATCTCGTGGCCTACATGAGCATCCCGGCCTTTATCGTCACCCTCGGCGGACTGTTGTTCTGGCGTGGCGCAGCCTTCCTTCTGGCCCGCGGCGAGACCATCTCCCCGGTCGACGACACGTTCTCCAAACTCGGTGGCGGCCCCTATGGCTCTATCGGGGCCATTGGCAGCTGGATTATCGGGGGGATTGCCTGCGCGGTCGTCCTGTTCCTGATCTGGCAGGGCCGTGGCAAGCGAAAGCGTTTCAATTTCCCACTCCGCCCGGTCTGGGCCGAGTTCTTTCTGGCGATTGTCGGCTGCGGGGCCATTCTTGGCGTCGTGCTGCTGGTCAATTCCTACCCCTGGCCGAAGGGGATCGTTCGGCAGTATGCGGCGGCCAACAATATCGAGACGCCCATCGGCGAGATCTTCATCAGCCACGGCTTCGCCATCCCGGTCATCATCCTGATGGCTGTGGGTGTGGGCATGACCTTCCTGGCGACGCGAACCAAGTTTGGTCGCTACGTCTTTGCCATCGGGGGCAACCCGGAAGCCGCCGAGCTGGCCGGCATCGCTACGCGTTGGGTAACGGTGCGCATCTTCATGCTCATGGGAACGCTCTGCGGCCTGTCTGCCGTTATCTCATCGGCACGCCTGAATTCGGCAACCAACAACCTCGGCACGCTCGATGAGCTCTACGTCATCGCTGCTGCCGTCATTGGCGGAACGTCCTTCTCTGGAGGGATCGGCACGATTTACGGCGCGATCCTCGGCGCACTGGTAATGCAGTCGCTGCAAACGGGGATGGTGCTGATCGGGTTTGATGCTGCCATCCAGCAAATCGTCGTAGGCTCGGTATTGGTGTTCGCCGTCTGGGTCGACACCGTTTACCGTCGGCGTGCGAAATAGGGGCCAATCATGAACGAGAATAATCAACAAACACCCCTAGTCGAGTTGCGGGATATTTCCCTAGCCTTTGGCGGGATCAAAGCCGTCGATGAAGCCTCGGTGAGCCTGTACCCCGGTGAGGTCGTCGCGATCCTCGGGCACAACGGCGCGGGCAAGTCGACGCTGATCAAGGTGCTGTCCGGCGCTTACAGCCGCGACAGCGGCGACATCATGATCCGCGGTGACAAGGCGGTGATCAACAATCCACGGGACGCCAAGTCCTACGGCATTGAAACGATCTACCAGACCCTCGCCGTGGCCGACAACGTGGACGCGGCAGCGAACCTCTACCTCGGCCGAGAAATCCTGACTCGCTGGGGCACGCTGGACGATGTCGCCATGGAGTCCGAGGCCCGCAAGGTCATGGGACGCCTGAACCCCAACTTCGAGCGCTTCAAGGAGCCGGTTTCCAAGCTTTCCGGGGGGCAGCGTCAGTCGGTGGCGATCGCACGAGCGATCCTGTTTAACGCGCAGATCCTAATCATGGACGAGCCGACAGCCGCTCTTGGCCCACAGGAGACCGAGCAGGTCGGCGAGTTGATCCAGGCTCTGAAGCGAGACGGGATCGGCATCTTCCTGATCAGCCACGACATCCACGACGTCTTCGACCTCGCCGACAGGGTGATGGTGATGAAGAACGGTAAGACCGTGGGCACTGCCCGCACCGATGACGTGTCGAAGGACGAAGTTCTTGGCATGATCATCATGGGCAAATGCCCCAGCGGGGCGGAACCCGGCCCGGGCGCCGTCGCCTGACCCGCTGCAGTCCCTGAGCCACGGCTTTGCGCCTTGCTGCGCGCCCGGCTGCTGCGCTGGGCGCGAACGGCCATGGTCGGACACCGGAAACGGGCCGGTCCACCTCGTCTGGTGCGCCAGTCTCAGTCTTCGGCTTCGGTCAGATCCTTAACCAGAAAGTCGACGGCGACCTTTATCTTCATCAGCCTGTACTTGGGTTGCTGATAGATCAGATAGGTCCCGGTTCTCTCGTTTCGGGACAAAGCAAGCGTTGCATCTTCCAGCTGTATCGGGATCAGCCGCTTTTCGGCGACTTGCTCTTTGACAGCCCATCCCGGGACCAGCGCCAGTCCGTTCCCAGCCTCGGCCTCGGCGACCAGTTCCTTGCCAAGATTGCAAATGAAAGCCGGGTTTGTGTTGATTTCTGACCACCCACGCCCGGTTTTTGCCTGCCAGTAAATGATCCGATCCGGACCACGATAGAGCAGGGTCCGATGGTCGTGAAAGTCCTCCACACGCCGGGGCATGCCCCAGGCTTCAAGATAGGCGGGCGCAGCCACCAGAACATAATTGTTGCTGTTCAGCCGGCGCGCGATGGCCCGTTCAGGCGGACTGGCGGTCACGCGAATGGCGATGTCGATATCGTCGCTGGTCAGATCGATCAACTGATCCGTCAGATCGAGGTCAACCACCAGATCCGGAAACTGTCGACGGAGCCGCCGCAGCGCTGGAACAAGCCTGTATTCGCCATAGCCCGTGATTGCCGAAATCCGCAGTGTGCCCGACGGTGAAGCCAGATGGTTCTTAACCAGCTCATTGGTGTAGCGCAGCTCATCAACGGTGGGACGGACGCGATCAAGGTAGAGTTGGCCCAGCTCCGTCAGACGGACCGTGCGCGTGGTCCGGCTGAGCAGCGTAACGCCAAGTTCCGCCTCCAGATCCTGCAGGCGGCGCGAGACGGACGATGCCGGCACGCCGAGCACCCTTGAAGCCTCGATGAAACTCCCGAGTTCGGCGACTTTGATAAAGTAATGGATGGCGCGCAGTTGATCCAAGTCGAAGCCTTTCCGCCTGCTGATTATTGCTGTTTCGGCATTTATGAAGCCAGATATTGGGCATTTTTCAGCTTTTCAAGCTCCTTTATATCGTCAAAAGGCAAACAATAAAGGTTTTGAGAATTCAACATGAAGGTCATCGAATACAACAGGATTGGCAATCCGGCAGAGGTGCTTGAGGTCAAGGAAATTGCATCGCGGGCGCCGGGTGAAGGTGAAATCCGGGTGAAGGTGCTGGCCACTCCCATTCACCCGTCCAACCTGCTTCAGATTTCCGGCCAGTACGGCACCAGGCCCAGCTTCCCGGCCTCACCCGGGGCTGAGGGCGTGGGTGAAGTCGCGGAGGTCGGTGCGGGTGTCGGCCACCTGCAGGTCGGTCAGAAGGTGCTCCTCACCGGTGTCGGCGGGACATGGCGAGAGGAGATTACGGCACCGGCTCAGAGCTTTATCCCGATCCCGAATGGCGATGTCGAGCAGCTGTCGATGACCGTGGTTAACCCACTCACGGCCCATATGCTGCTCGCGGGCATTAAGGACCTGCAAGAAGGGGACTGGATCATCCAGAGCGCTGCAAATTCCGCTGTGGGTGAGTATCTGATCCAGCTCGCGGCGCAGCGAGGCATCAAGACAATAAACGTGGTCCGCCGGCAAAGCCTCGAAACACGGCTCAGAGAGCTGGGTGCAGACGTGGTCCTGACCGATGGCTCCGACCTCGCAGCGCAGGCCAAGGCTGCAACCGGAGGCGCGGGCCTTGTTTTGGGTGTCGACAGCGTTGGCGGAGAGACTTTTGCGCGGATGCTGCAAAGCCTGTCCCAGGGTGCCTCTCTGGTGTCCTATGGCGTTCTTTCCATGCAGCAGCCCGCGCTGGACCTCGCTTCGGTCATCTTCAACGATGTCAAGGTTCAGGGGTTCTGGCTGGCTAAGTGGTTTGAAACCGCGACACCAGAAGAAACGAAGGCCGCCTTCGGGGCCATCATTCCCCTCATTGCCAGCGGTGCCATTTCATCGGCCATCGACTCCCGGTTCAAGTTTGAGGATATTGCCGCCGCTGTGGAACGAGCCGCCGCTCCCAGTCGGGATGGTAAAGTCCTGCTCATGCCTTGATCTCCCGCATTCAACCGGGGCGGTCAGGCGTCGCGGGATCCTTCGCTGTTCGGGCAAAGATCCCGCGGGCTCCCGTCTTTCGCGAGACGGGGGTCTTTCATGAAAAAAGGCCCATCCGGCATGAGCCGGATCGGCCTTCATCGGAGATAGGTCGTTTGAACCGATTGCGTCGGTCCCGGGCCCTACTGCGCTGAGCCGATGCTCAGGCGGCGCTGCTCAGACCTCAGTGAGGTAGGTAACCTTGAATTCACCGGCCAGACGCGGTTTCAGCCACTCCAGAAATCCGCCATCAACGCGGGCCTTCAGATAGGCTTGGTGATCGTCTTTCGAATCCCATTTTTGGGTCAAAATTATGGTCTTATTGTCTTCAGCCAGAAACTGCTTGATGTCCTGGTACCCCTTGTACTGCCTTGTTATAGCAAAACCATCGTCTGATACCGACCACTCGATCATGTCTTTCGCGCCAGATTCAGTGAATGGAAACTCTGCGACTACGTGCACGGTCATTTTTGGGACTCCCTCGTTTGTTCTTACTTATAAAATCACAATCCATGTGAATTCATAGCATGTTTGAAAATCTAATGTGAAAAATATTCACAGAATTAATCATCATAAAATAAATCTGCAAAATTCCACGCAGATATTTTGAGTAAGTACATCATTTTCATATATAATGTTGTTAATTATTTGTTCATTTCTTCGATTTTGGGCTGATCGATTTTTTCTTCTGAGAAGCTTCATAATCCGATCGCATTGCTGTTTTTGTCATCGTTGTCATGGCTGTCTTTCAAACGGTCCTGATGAGACCTCTGGCGCCCAGAGTCAGGACGCATCGCTCCCCACTCACCAACGCGTTTGAATACCGGCCCCCCGGGACTCTAAACCTAGGCTTCCTGATCATCGTCGATCAGATGCTTTGATAAATAGCTCCAAAGAGCCCGGATTTTCCTCCTATGATGAACTTTGCCGCCTACCGCGACCAGTGGACGGGCAACATTCGACGAGACTTACTCTCAGGTCTGGTTGTCGCCTTGGCCCTTATTCCCGAAGCCATTGCATTTTCGATCATTGCCGGTGTTGACCCCAAGGTTGGCCTGTACGCGTCATTTTCGATTGCTGTCGTCACAGCGATCGTCGGGGGACGGCCCGGCATGATTTCGGCGGCTACAGCAGCAACAGCGGTGCTCATGGTCACGCTGGTGAAGGAGCATGGATTGCAGTACCTGCTTGCCGCCACGGTTCTCGCCGGTCTGCTGCAGATTGGTGCGGGAACCCTGCGTCTGGGGCATCTGATGCGGTTCGTGTCGCGATCGGTCATGACGGGTTTCGTCAATGCGCTGGCTATCCTGATCTTTCTGGCCCAATTGCCCGAACTCATCGGGGTGGCATGGATCACTTACCTCTTCGTCGGGGCCGGTCTCGCGATCATCTACATTCTGCCGCGCTTTACCCGCGTGGTGCCGTCTCCGCTCATCTGCATCATCGTTTTGACGGCGATCGTCATGATATTCGACGTGGATGGCATTCGCCGCGTGGGCGATATGGGCGAGCTGCCGGATTCCTTGCCTGTCTTCCTGATCCCCCAAATCCCTCTGAATTTCGAAACCCTCCAGATCATCTTTCCGTATTCGGTCGCCGTGGCGGCTGTTGGATTGCTGGAAAGCCTCATGACCCAATCCCTGGTCGACGACCTCACCGACACGCGGTCGGACAGGAACCAAGAATGCATCGGTCAGGGCGTGGCGAATGTCGCGACCGGCTTTATCGGTGGCATGGCGGGTTGCGCCATGATTGGGCAGTCCATGATCAATGTGAAATCGGGTGGCCGGGGCCGGCTCAGTTGCTTTGCCGCCGGGGCCCTGCTGCTCTTCATGATCGTGGTGCTCGGGCCTTGGGTTGAGCAAATCCCAATGGCAGCGCTGGTCGCGATCATGATAATGGTTTCCATCGGGACGTTCAGCTGGTCTTCAATCCGGAATCTCGGCCGCCATCCGTGGCCTTCGAGCGTTGTCATGATCGGCACCGTCATCGTCGTGGTGGTGTGGCACAATCTGGCGCTGGGCGTGATGGCGGGCGTGCTGCTCTCCGGGATCTTTTTCGCGTGGAAAATGGCCCGCGTGTTCCGGGTAACCTCCCGGCTTGAAGATGGTGGGCAGCACCGCCGCTATGAGATTGAGGGGCAGTTGTTCTTCGCATCGGTGGAGCCATTCAACGAAGCCTTCGACTTCAGGGAAGCGCTGCAAAAGGTGACGATCGATGTTTCGCGCGCGCACATCTGGGACCTCTCTGCGGTTCATGCCCTCGACATGATCCAGCTCAAGTTCAAAAGGGAGGGGGCCGGCGTGGAGGTGGTCGGGCTCAATGAGGCCAGCGAAACCATTGTCCTGAAACTGGGGCAGGCGCATCAGCCGGCCGCACTCGAAAAGAGCATGGAGCACTGAGGTCATGACACAGACAAAGCTTGTGGCACTTATCGATGGGTCGGGTTACGCGCAGAGTGTCTGCGACTATAGCATCTGGGCCGCTCAGGCGCTTTCCGTCCCGATCGAGCTGATGCACGTGATCGGCCGTCGACAGGAGAATGCGCTCGATATCTCTGGTGCTTTGTCTTTGGGGGCGAGAACCCGAATGCTCGAAGACATGGCCCGCATAGAAGGAGATCTTGCGCGCCATTCGCAGGATCGTGGCCGCGCCCTGATTGAAGACGCCGCTGATCACATCGAGGCGACGCTGAAAGAACGCCCGACAGTGCGATTGCGCACGGGGGATCTGGTGCTCGAAGCAAATCAGGCTTTGAGTGACACTGACCTGCTGATCATTGGCAAGCGCGGGGAGGCGGCAGGGTTCGCAAAGCTCCACCTTGGTTCAAACCTTGAGCGCATGATCCGATCAAGCAGCTGCGCTATTCTTGTGGCGCCGAGGTCCTTCAAGCCGCTCGGTCGGGCGCTGATCGCCTACGACGGGCGTTCGTCGTCAAAACGCGCCGTCGACGCCATCGCCGAAAGCACGCTGCTCAAGGGGCTGCCCATCACCTTGATGACGGTTAACGAGCGCGAGTCCGGCAATGCGGCTTCGCTTGACGAGCCCATGGCAGTTCTTGAGCAGGCAGGATTTGATGTCCAAGCCGAGACGCTTTCAGGAAAGGCCGTCGAGGTTATCCGTAACCGGGTTGCCAGCGAGGAATTCTCGCTCATGGTCATGGGCGCATACAGCGGCAATCGCCTGCATTCGATGCTGATCGGCTCGACGACAACCGAGCTTCTTGTGTCCTGTCGTATCCCAGCTTTGCTGTACCGCTGATGCTGAGGGCTGGGCGAGAAGGCCAGCTTGCATCTTCCCGCGCTCGCTGGGCCTGCGATCGCTCGGCCGCCACCAAAGGCGGGGCGAACCCCTGATTAGCGTTAGACTGCTCTGACATTACGCGTCATAGTCGTGCATCTAATTCAATCCCACTAAAGGAGCAGATTGCATGAATACGCCTCAGGACCGGGCGAACCGGATAATGGCATGGGGCACTCGCGGCCGTGATTTACTTTGGATCATGACCATGGTGCTCATCTCACACGTTCTTACCCTCAGCCTCATCGGTGCGGGCTTCGAGGCGTCCTTCATTCCCCTGTCGATCTTCCTCGTCTTCTTTTCCATCCTCGGGATCATGGGAAGTCTTGACGCGATGGACGACATCGCAGCTGTCGCTGAAGACGCCGATGAAGAGGAGCGGAAGACGGTTGGCCACAAGCGCTTCGTCAATACCGCGTGGATGCCATTCAAGGTTCTGATTGCCCTGGGTTTCGGCCTCACCGCAATCGCAGAACTATGGGTCATGTGGAGCTGAAACAGGGAGGCCTCGTCATGTCGCTTTACGAAAAGATGAAATCGGCGCAGGCAGAACGCGATGTTGCCGCCTTCAACGCTTGCTATCATGAGGACTGGGAGTTTCTGTTCCACTCAACCGGCCGCGTGATGCGGCGTGAGGATGACACGGAAGAATCGTTGCTCAACCGCTGGGATACTTTCATCGTCGAGGGGGATCGCTGTCTCTACGAGAATGACGATATCCTCGTCACCCACGCTTTCGTCACGTTCCCGAACGGCACCAAAGACGCCGTAATGATGGTTCACATGAAGAAAGATGGGCTGCTCTGGCGGACGGAAACCGGCTCTACACCGATCCCGACCAGCTGACCGCCTGCGTGGTTCCTGCGATCAAAGGGGGCTTATGTCACCGTCGTGCGCGGCCCGGGAGGGCTGACATGCCAGCGGTAAATCTACGAACAGGAGGCTTTTCCTTTGTTGAAGCGTGTTTTTCCGGCGGCACTGGACAACCATTTTCCGGGTCACAAGATCGCACTCTATGCCTTCTACGCGCTGACAGCCCTGACCCTCTGGCGCAGTCAGCACCATCTGTTTGAACATGATGGCGGCGCGCAGAGCATCGCCTCCATTCCACTCGATACCTACTCCAGTAACGCGGCTGATACGGTGGTTGGGATTTTCGCGCTGTGGGGTCTGTCTCAGCTGATCATCGGCCTGATCTACCTGCTTGCTGCGATCCGTTACCGGTCGCTGATCCCCTTGCTCTACGTGCTGTTCACGCTTGAATACGCGATGCGGTTTTGGGTTAGCACGAACAAGGCCATCGAAACCGTGGGCACCGCGCCGGGCAGTGTGATCAATCTCCCGTTCATGATCGCGGGTGTGGTTCTGTTTGCGCTCAGTATTTGGCGCGGTCAGGCAAATTCCTGAGCCTGCGGCGTTTGGCCAGGCCAGGAGCCGAGCGGCAAGAACGGCCACCAATAGCAGGCCATGTCAGCTCCGGTCTGATCCGCTCCGCCTGCCGCGCCTGCTTGGTCTGCAGGGCTGCGAACCAGCGTCCCGTCTCGGTGACATGCCTTATGAGGCCGTGTGATGCAGGCTGCAGGAGCAGTGGGAGGCTTGGTGCGTGGGCTGATACCCCCCGAATGTGCTCTCGATCTTTGCTTACTCCCGCTGCGCCAAATACGCTCGCCAGTCTACGACTGCAGTTATGTCTGTGGCATCCACGGTGGCCACGGGCCTGCGAAATAACAGCCACCCTCGGTGTTTTTCGAGACGGGGGGTATCGCGTCCTAAATCGTTGGTCCAAGCACCCTCTCTGACCAGCCAGCATACCAACCGGCTCTCATGAGACTTCGACGCAAGTTTTACTTTACGCGCAGGAAACCCTGTGGAGTTCGTAACCGGTGGTTGATGCTATTTTTCTGCCCAAGTGTCTGCTCGATAAAGCAGCCTTTTCGGGCCGCCTGTATAAGCGCAATTTGCCGGTCGAGATCTGCTCCGCTTTCTAAAAAAACATCAATCGCAAACGACTGCGGGTGGGTTTCGTAGATCTTGCCCTTAGGCACCCACCCCCATCGAACGGTGGTTTCAACGCGCAAGTCGTCGATGACCACGTCCATGCGGCGGGCAAATGCGCGAAGCTGGGTCATGATGCACCCCGTCATGCCCCCGACGAAAAGTGCCAGCGGTGGCGGGGCCGTGGCATCGCCTCCGTGAAAGGGGCCTTCGTCTGTGGCCAGGGTGAAGTGTTCTTCCATAGGCTCGACCATGTGAACATCGAGGTCATTACGCATCTTGCCCGTTGCCTTACCCGAGCATTTGAAAGTGACAGTCAAAGGGTGGTCGGGTTGCTCAATGGTCATCAGAAGTTCACCTGCTCTGCGCCCTTGAGGTTAAGGATCGCTCGCGCCTCATCTGGGGTCGCAATTTCGTTGCCCTGTTCTTCCAATATGCGGCGGATCTTGGCGACTTGCTCGGCGTTGGACTGCGCCATTTTTCCGCGGCCGATGTAGAGGGAGTCCTCCAGCCCGACGCGGACGTGCCCGCCCATCTGTGCCGCGACGGAGGCCAGCCGCATTTGCTGTGCACCGGCGCCGATGACCGACCATTGGAAGCCGGTACCGAACAGCTTGTCCGCCGTCTGCTTCATGAACATCAGATTATCGAGCTCCGCCGATATACCGCCCAGAATGCCCATTACGAATTGCAGGAAGATCGGCGCCTTGAACAGGCCCTGATCGACGCAGAATTTCAGATTGTAGAGATGGCCGACGTCGTAGCATTCGTGTTCGAACTTCACCTGGTGATCGTCCCCGCCGAGTTGTTCGGAGATCATGCGAATGTCGGCGAAAGTGTTGCGGAAGATGTTGTTCTCTGAGCTGCGGATGTAGCCTTCTTCCCAATCTTCCTTCCAGGTCTGATAGCGGTCGGCCAGGGGATGCAGTGCGAAGTTCATCGACCCCATGTTGAGGCTGCACATCTCCGGGCTGAAGGTCAGGGCGGCGGGGATGCGCTCCGCCACGGTCATGATCGGATTGCCGCCGGTAGAGATGTTAACCACGGCGTCAGTGCCCTGCTTTATGCGGGACAGGAACAGCTCGAAATGCGCGGGATCGACCGACGGCGCACCATTGGCGGGATTGCGGGCATGCAGGTGAATGACAGCCGCGCCGGCCTTGGCCGCTGCAATGGCCTGTTCTGCGATGGTGTCCGGGTGCACGGGTAGGTGCTCTGACATGGTCGGCGTGTGGACCGCGCCCGTGATGGCGCAGGTGATGATGGTCTTGGGCATGGTTCAGTCCTCGATGATGGCGACCGCCCGGGTGAAACCGGCCGATGCGGCTTTTATTTTGAAGGGGAAGCAGGACACGGTGAAGCCACTGCCAGGCAGGCTGTCGAGGTTGCTCAGCTTCTCAATGTGGCAATAGCCGATGTCCATACTCGCCCGGTGGCCTTCCCAGATCAGGCTGGCATCGCCGGTCTCGGCGTAGCGCTTGGCGGTGACGGAGAAGGGCGCGTCCCAGCTCCAAGCATCGGTCCCAGTCAGGCGCACCCCCTGTTCGAGCAGGTGCAGCGTGGCGTCCCGGCCCATGCCGCAGCCCTTGAGCACGTAGTCCGGCTGTCCGTAATGGGCGGCGGCGGAGGTGTTGACCAGCACGATATCCAGCGGCGACAGCCGATGTCCGATCCGCTCCAACTCGGCATCGATATCGTCGGGCGTCACCAGATAGCCGTCGTCAAAATGGCGGAAGTCCAGCTTCACGCCCGGCGCGAAGCACCATTCGAGCGGCACTTCGTCGATTGTGATGGCCCGCTCGCCACCGTTCATGGTCGAGTGGTGATGATAGGGGGCGTCGAGGTGCGTGCCATTGTGGGTGTAAATGCTTAGCTTTTCGATCGCCCAGCCTTCGCCCTGGGGCAGGTCTTCGCGCGTCAGGCCTGGAAAGAACGACATCACCTGTTCAGCGGTGTCGGAGTGAGCCATGTACTCGATTTCGGGCAGCATGATCGGCGGGTCGGATTGGATGTCAGCTTCCAGAGCAACGGAAAGATCGACAAATCTACGGGGCATTTTGACTCCTACCGTCCCAGAAAGACGGTCGCGATTGAAGGGAAGGCGATAACGGCGAACAGGCACAGCAGCATCATCACAGCAAAGGGTGCTGCCCCGACGAAGATGTCCGAGAGCTTTATGGACGGATCATTCAGGGTCGATTTTATGACGTAGACCGATATCCCGAAGGGCGGTGTCAGCAGGCCGATTTCGACCGCAATCACGGTGATGATGCCAAACCACACCAGATCAACGCCCAGCGGCTGCAAGATGGGCAGCATCAAAGGCACCAGGATCAGCATGATCGACGAGGAATCGAGGATCATGCCGAATAGGATCACTACCAAAACATAGAGGCAGATCAGCCCGATCAGGCCAAGGTCAACGCTGGTGACGTACGCGCCGAAGGTGTTGGGCAGGCCGGAGAATGCGAGCATGCGCGAGTACATTTGTGCCGCGATAATCAGGAAGCAGACTGAGGCCGTTACCAGACCAGTTTCCACCAGCACACGCCACAGGCCGCGCAGCGTCAGCCGCCGCTTGGCAAAGCCAATGACCAGCGCGACCACGGTGCCGATGGCCCCTGCCTCAACAGGGGTGAAGACCCCGGCGTAGATACCCCCGAGCACAAGGATGATCAGACCGGTGATCGGCAGCCCCTTGGCCAGCAGCGCACTGCTGGAGAGCGTGGTCTTGTCCTGACTGAGGTTGCGTCCCACGAAACCGGGGGCGAACTGGGCAAGCAGCAGCGTGCCCAGGCCGAACAGCACAGCGAGCAGCAGCCCGGGGCCGATCCCGGCAACGAACAGGTCGCCGATGCTTTGCTCGGTCAGCAGGCCATAGAGGATCAGCAGCAGCGAGGGCGGGATCAGCATCCCCAGCACCGATGAACCGGCGACCAGGCCGACCGAAAAGCGCGGGGTGTAGCCGTGCCGCCGCAGCTCTGGCACGGCGATTTTGGTGAACACAGCGGCTGAAGCGATGGAAATACCGGTGATCGCGGCGAAGATGGTATTGGCCGCGATGGTCCCCAACCCGAGGCCGCCTTTGATCCGGCGGAACATGGTATTAGCGACTTCGAAGGCATCCCGTCCCATGCCGCTTTCGGCGACGATAAAGCCCATGAGTACATATAGCGGGACCACCCCGAAAAAGTACGAAGAGATGGCGTCGTTGGCCGCCAGTCCGAGCATCTTCGAGGCCAGGATGGGGGAGCCTTTGATGGCCCAGACGCCGACAAAGGAACAGGCGATCAGCGCGATTGGTACGTGCAGGCCGAAGAGCACCAGCACGCCCATAGCCGCCAGCGCGAGCATGCCGATCTCAAATGGACTCATCGTCTTCGCCCTCCCACCGTCGAATGATGCGCGCAAGGAACTGTAGCGCCAGCAGCGCTGCACCAAGCGCGAGCATGGCCTTGACCGGCCAGGTCGGGGCGGTGAAGTCACCTACGGCGCCTACGAAGTCGTTACGCTCCCAGGCCCGGATCATGATCGGCCAATGGGCGTAAAGAATGGCGGCAAGCACTGTAAGACCAACAAGGTCGAAGGCGGTTTCCAGCGCCTGCGTCAGCGTCTTGGAACGCTTGCGCAGCACCTCGATCAGACCATCGCTGCGGGTGAAACGTCCCGCGCGCAGGGCTTGGGGTGCCTGCAGAAAAACAATGGCGACGATGGACAGAGACACCATCTCCGGCACGCCGGAAATCGGCTGGCCCAGCAGATTGCGTCCCGCCACGTCAGCGGTGATCAGCGCGACCAGCGCCAGGATCAGCAGCGATCCTGAAATGTTCGCGAACGCGGTGATAACATCAAGGGGTTTGAGGAAGAAACCGGACGCGCGTGGCGCCCGGTTTTTCGGGTTCGAGGTCACTCGTTGTCCCAATCCCGCAATGGTGTGGCACCGGCCGCACGCATCGAGTTCATGTACAGGGCAAGGACTTCGGAGCCGGGGATGCCCTTGGCATCGAGGCTTTCCGCCCACTGCTTGGCAGCGTTGTCCATGCCCGCTGCCCAAGCCGCACGCATGTCGTCGCTGGCTGCAGTGATGGTTGCTCCATTTTCGCCCATGACCTTTAGCGACGTTGCCACGGCGCCCTCGAGTGCGGAGAGGTACCACTCCCGCGCATTATCAGCGCCGGCGTGCAGCGCAGCCTGCGCTTCGGGTGCAAGGCCCTCGTACCAGTCAGCATTGGCACAGAGTGCGCCCGCGTACTGCGCGCCCAGCCCGGCCTGTGTGACGTAAGGTGCCACTTCATACAGCTTCCCTGGCAGCGCGGCAGAGGCAAACACGATCACGCCGTCATAAACACCGGTCTTCAGCTCGTTGTAGTACGTGGTTAGGTTGCCGGAGACACCGACAGCACCAGTACCGGACAACCAGTTGATGGCCGGTCCGGGGGCAGCGATTTTGCGACCGTCGAGGTCGGCCAGCGACTCAACCGGGAACTTGGTCATCAGCAAGTAATCGTCGATCCCTACGGGCGCGCCAAGGTAGACCACGCCGTTCTCGCCATAGGCGGCGGTCATCCGCGGGTCACTGCGGTGCAACTCATCCATCAATTCCGACACTGCGCGCGGGTCATCGCTGACGAAGGGCGTGTAGTAGGTGACGTTCTGCACGGCTAGCTTTGCCGGGTCGAACAAGCTCTGACAAACGCCGACCTCAGCCAAACCTGCTTCAACCGTTTCAAGCTCGTCCCCGACCTTGGCAATTGCACCGCCGTACTGGCCGTCGAAGCTCATGCTGTGGCCGGAGCCTTCTAGGCCGGCATTGACGCCGGGAACAAAGGCTTCATCGATCATCTTGACCCAGCGGAACACACCGGGGTGCCCGGCCACCACCGTTGCACTGTAGTTGTCTGCCAGCGCGACAGCCGGCAAGAGAACCGCTGCCGATGCGGCGGCGGCCCAGATTTTAAGGGTTGTTCTCATGATATGGTTCTCCTCCATTGGAACGCGTCTGGTCGCGAATGGCATTTGCGCCTCCGACCACGAAACGGGCGAGCTGCTGCAGTAAAGCGCCGTCCTTCAACGGCAGAACAGCATCGCCCCCAAGGCGCTCAGCGCGCCCGTCTCTGGACAGCACTGAAGCCAGCACCCCCAGAGAAAATTGATAAATCTGCGCAGCGGTCCTTTGGTCAGTGTCGCCCAAAACCTGGGCGATGGCCTCGACGAAGACTTTGGCCGTGGGGTCGTAGCATTCCCGGACCAGGGCTTGATCGCGGGCATGACCGGCGATGAGACCGGCGAAGATGCGGGCATAGGCCCGGCCACCGCCCAATGGACCAAGGGCGGGTTGGAAAAGGGCTTCAATGATCCTGAACAGCGCGTCTTCCCGGGTGAGATCAAGGCTCTGAAGCCTTTCTAGACGCTCATCGTTGATAAGCTTAGACCGGGTCCGAATGACGGCCTCATACAGCCGTATTTTCGAATTGAAGTGATAGTGTAGCAGCGATTGGCTTACGTTAGCTCGCGCAGCGAGTGCTTTCATACTCGCGCCGTCAAAACCTTTTTCGGAAAACTCCAACTCGGCAGCGTTCAGGATGACATCCAACGCTTGAACCCGGTCTGTTTCCACCTTGGCATTTAACATGACCATAGGAGAAGGTTATCCTGACTGATCGATCAGTCAAACAATTTTCTCAGCTCGTTCTAGTTCTGGCTGCAGCTTCCGCATCATCCCAGGAGTGGTTCGACGCCTCCAGGATCCGCGCGGTGTATCCATACTTATCGAAGGCAACCTGAATGCGAAGAAGCAGCTCGATACCGACATTCCCCCCGATCCAACCAAACCGAAGCTCCCGACACTACTCAGGCTGCAAGACCAGCACGCCAAGAGCATCCGTTTCCGCATCACTTTTGCGGCCTGAAAAGCGCCGGTACTCCCCCGCAGCCCAGGGCGCAACAAAGGTTCCGTGCAGCCGGGAAAGCGGATTGCCGCTCTGTCCATTGCTGGTCATCATTAGCGAAGCATCCAGATCGCTCAGGTCGAACAGGTGACGCAGCGAGGGGCCGGCCCCCATGGACATCATCTCACCGTCATCGCTCTGTGACCCACCGCCGACA
>MDSZ01097761.1_pt1 | contig 15901 bp, 15 predicted proteins | sample 811201 | NCBI WGS metagenome assembly MDSZ01 (sample SAMN05326647, study PRJNA326480) | marine metagenome | isolation source: seawater | place: Indian Ocean: North | collected 2010
AGAAGTATTTAAAAGTTAATCAGAAAGAAACATGAAAAAGTATTTAACATATCACGCAAAATGGCAATTAGGTATAATTGTCTCATGGCCATGTATGTATCTGTTCTCAGATATATTAGGTTGGTCAAATTTAGCAACAGTAATTGGATTTCAATTTGTAGGGGCAATAATTTTTTACCCAATTGACAAATTTATCTTCAAAAAAATGAAAGGTTAGAAAGCCAAAAGCATATTTATAATAAAGTTATACGGAGATTTTTAATGGAAAAGCAGTTACCAAAATTAAAAAGAATAGACACTAATAAACCAAAAAAGAAAAAGATTTTATTACTATCAGATGATTTAAGAATGCATTCTGGTATTGGTACAATGTCAAAAGAATTTGTTCTAGGAACATGTCATAAATATGACTGGGTTCAATTAGGCGCAGCCGTTAAACATCCTGATCATGGGAAGTTAATAGATATATCAGCTGAGGCTCAAAAAGAAACAGGTGTAATAGATGCATCTGTTAAAGTATATGCTCATACAGGGTATGGAAATCCGCAAGTGTTACAAGAATTATTACACCGAGAAAAACCAGATGCAATATTACATTTTACAGATCCGAGATTTTGGGGTTGGTTATATAATATAGAACATCAAATAAGACAAAAATTACCATTAATGTATTATAACATATGGGATGATCTTCCTTATCCACATTGGAATGAACCATTTTATGAGTCTTGTGATTTGATAATGAATATATCTAGACAAACTGATAACATTGTAAAAAATGTTTTGAAAAAATTTCCTAAACCAGATTGGGCAGTTCAATGGGTTCCTCATGGGATAAATGAAAAAAGATATTATCCTATAACAGAATTACATCCAGATTGGGATGAATATAATAAATGGACAACTGGATTTAAAAGAACGCATAATGCGGATTTTGTATTATTTTGGAATAATAGAAATATTAGAAGGAAGCAACCTGCAGATCTTGTTTTAGCATATAAACATTTCTGTGATCAATTGCCAAAAGAAAAAGCTAATAAATGTGTATTACTTATGCATACGCAAATTTCTGATAATAATGGAACAGATTTAGCTGCAGTAAAAAGAGCTCTCTGTCCTGATTATAAAATAGTATTTTCAGATCAAGGAATTGACTCGAAACAATTAAATTTTTATTATAATATGGCCGATGTGACCATTAATATTGCAAGTAATGAAGGATTTGGATTATCGCATGCAGAATCATTGATGGCTGGAACACCGATTGTCAATAATGTGACAGGAGGATTACAAGATGGTTGTAGATTTGAAGATGAAAATGGTGATTGGATAGAATTTACAACAGATTTTCCAAGTAATCATGATGGAACAGTTAAGAAACATGCAAAATGGGTTAAACCAGTATTTCCATCAAATCGATCGATTCAAGGTTCGCCAACAACACCATATATATTTGATGATAGAGTAGATTTTAGAGATGTTGCAAAGTCAATTAAATATTGGTACGATATGACAAAAGAAGAAAGAGATGAATGTGGAATGGCAGGACATATATGGGCATGTGGAGATGAATCAAATTATTCGTCTAGGAGAATGGGTGAAAGATTTATAGAATGTATAGATACGTGTTTAGAAAAATGGAAACCTAGAAAGACATTTTCATTAATTAAAATTGAACAAATTCAAGAAATTGAAAAACCAGGAGTTATAGTATAATGAAACCATTTATAGTAGTACAAGGACCGGTAGCAACCAGATCCGGATATGGAAATCATACAAGAGATTTAGTTACAGCATTAATTAAGGCAGATAAATATGATATACAGATTATATCATTACCATGGGGACATACACCTATGGATGCATTAAAAATGGATAATCCAGACCATGTTGAAATAGATAAACGAATAGCACGTGGTAATATAAATAAGCAACCAGATATATTTATTCAAATTTCAGTACCAAATGAATTTTGTTTATCTGCAGATGGAAAAAACGTTGTTAAGCCTGGTAAATTTAATATTGGTATCACAGCTGGAATTGAGACTACAGTAGTTCCACATTCATTTATCGAAGGAAGTAATAGAATGGATTTGATTCTAACTACATCGGAACATTCAAGACATACACTTGTCAATACTAAATATGATAGAATAGATGAAAAAACAAAACAAAAAAATGGCGAATTAAAACTTGAAGTTCCATGTGAAGTTTTGTTTGAAGGTGTTGATTTAAATACATATAAAAAATTAGATACAATCCAAGATAAAGTCAGTACTGAATTAAAAGATATAAAAGAAGATTTTTGTTATTTATATGTTGGTCATTGGCTGAAAGGAGATATTGGTCAGGATAGAAAAGATATTGGAATGACTATAAAAACATTTTGTGAAGCATTTAAGAAAAAGTCTGCTCATAATAGACCAGGATTAATTCTTAAGACATCTCATGCATCATTTAGTATAATGGATAGAGATATGATGATGCATAAAATACAACAAATTCTAAAACCATATGGTAACAATATACCAAATATATATCTTTTACATGGAGATTTGACAGATTCAGAGATGAATACATTATATAATCATCCAAAAGTTAAGGCAATGGTATCATTTACAAAAGGCGAAGGATATGGTCGTCCATTAGCAGAATTTGCAAGAACTGGTAAACCAATTATTGCTAGTAACTGGTCCGGACAATTAGACTTTTTACATAAAGATTATTGTACATTGTTACCAGGACAATTAACTGATGTACATAAATCAGCTGCAGATCAATTTATTTTAAAAGAGGCAAAATGGTTCACAGTTGATTATTTATATGCATCCAAAGTTATACAAGATATGATGTCTAATTATAAAAAATATTTAGAACGCTCAAGAAAGATGCCACAACATATTAAGAAAAATTTTAGTTTTGATAAAATGCAAGAAATGTTTACTGCCATAATTGATAAATCATATGAGTCAGTGCCAAAAGAAGTAAAACTAAAAATGCCAGAGTTGTCAAAAAGTAAAAAAGATAATAAAATTAAAATACCTAAACTAAAAAAAGTTAATGTATGAAAAAGAAAATAAAATTACCTAAACTAAAAAAAGTAGAATCTTTAAATTTAGATTACGATAGTATATCACCTATCACAGGAAATAAATGTGTAGTAGAAGAAGCAAGTCCACATGATAATTCAGTATCATACTTATGTATGGAATCTGGATTTACATCTCATGAAAGTCTATCAGAAGATTCAGAGTTTCAAAGGAAGTATGAATCACACTTAACAGAATTGATGATCGGTTGTAAAATAACAGATGATGATAATCGTGCATGGTATCCTACATTTATGCAAATGCCAGGTGGCATGTTATATTGTGAAGGAAAGTCTACTCAGTCATGGGGATGGAAAGTAGCTCGTATTATTCCAATTGTAGGAGATGAAAGACTAAACTATCCAATTGTAGGAAAAGAGGGAGAATATCATACATCGAAATTAGATGTAGAACATGCTAAGACATATGATAAAAACAACTTTAAGGATGCATTAGATGAACTATATGCTATCGTAAAACAAGAAGTCACACAATGAAGATAAGTTACGCAATTACAGTATGTAATGAACATAAAGAAATAGAAAAGTTATTAACATTTTTATTTGAACATAAAAGACTAGAAGACCAAGTTGTAGTACAAATGGATGCCGATAATGCAACCAAAGAAGTATGGGATGTATGTGAAAGATTTGAAAATAAATCTGCAAAAGAATATTCACTTACTCAACATGCATTAAATAAAAATTTTGCAGCATATAAAAATGCATTAAATAGTAAATGTGATGGCGATTGGATATTCCAGATTGATGCAGATGAGATACCTAATGAATATTTGATTGAAGCACTTCCATTTATATTAGAAGCAAATGAAGACACAGAAGCATTCTGGGTTCCTAGAGTAAATACAGTTGCAGGTATTACAGATGAGCATATTGCAAAATGGGGTTGGAAGTTAAATGAAGATGGTTGGGTTAATTTTCCTGACTGGCAGATGAGAATATATAGAAATAAGCCAGAAATATATTGGATTAAACCAGTACATGAACAATTGAAAGGTTATACTAAATTTGCAAATCTTCCAGCTGAAGAAAAATATGCTTTATATCATCCTAAAAATATTGGACGACAAGAAAAGCAAAATGCATTTTATAATACAATAGGATAGAATGAAAATATTAGTTACGGGCGGCCTAGGATTTGTAGGTTCGAGTTTAGTAGATAAATTAGTTATACAAGGACATGATGTTATAGTAATTGATAATCTGTCATCAGAATCTAGTTCAGAAGAATATAAAAACGAACATGTTAATTATTTTATAGTTGATATTAGAAACATAAATAAAATAAAGTTACCTAAATTTGATATTATATTCCATTTAGCTGGAATGGCAAGGATTCAACCAAGCTTTCATGACCCGTTAGAATATATTGATGTTAATATAAATGGAACAGCTGAAGTATGTGAATTTGCAAAACGATGTAATGCAAAATTAATTTATTCTAGTTCAAGTTCAATTAATAATGGTAAATTTAAAACACCATATACATTTTCAAAATGGGGAGGTGAAGAAGTACTAAATACATGGATTGAATGTTACAACATTAATGCTATGATATGTAGATTTTATAACGTGTATGGACCGAGAGAACCGCAGACAGGTGATTATGCGACAGTAGTTAGAAAATTTATTAGAAAATATAAGAATAATGAGCCATTAACAATTGTAGGTAATGGTAAACAAAGGAGAGATTTTACACATGTTGATGATATAACAGATGGATTGATTCGTATAATGGACGTCGGTAAACAAAAAGAGTTGTATCATTTAGGTAGAGGTATAAATTATTCTATTAATGAATTAGCGGCTATGTTTATAGATGCAAAAATTAAACATGTTCCTTTAAGAAAAGGTGAAGGAGAAGTTACATTAGCTGATTATGAAGATACATTTAGTAGATTAGGCTGGCGTGCACAAAAAAACTTAACAGAATATATAAAAGAAATCAAATGATAAAAGTTAAAATTCTTAATCCAAAAAAAGATCGTAATGAACCAACCTTTCGTCCATTCTTTATATTAGGCGATAGATTAAGAGATTTTTCGATTGATATAACAGATTCTGATGATTACGATTACTTGTTCATAGGAATGTCTGATTTTTGGGATATGAGTTTATCTCTCAAAGATAGTACAGAATGGGGTTTAGAAAATATCGAGAAAGAATCAAAAGGAGGTGATTATTTTTTATTTGATGGATTTGATTCTACATCATTAACTGGAGCATATGAAGTATTTGAAAAAAGTAATGCTAAATTATTGCTAAAGAATCAGTTATTAAAGAATAAAGAAGATTATAAAAATACTTATGCGTATGGTAAATGGTGGTTTGGTACAGGGAGTGGATTAGATGTATCATATGATATCCCAGAAAAATTATGGTCAAAAATAAAATTATCTGGTTTTAATTTAGGTTGTTTATTAAGTCATTATTGGCAACATCACCCTATATCTAAAAATAAAAATATCGATGTATGTGCTATATATCAGGGATATCATGAACATGCTCCATTTAATCAAATTACAGCGCCAGGTATTCAATACACAGAACATAGAGTAGGTGCATGGAATGCATTAAAAGATATAGATGATAAATATTCTATTTTGATAAATAAATTACCAAAACAAGAATATATACAAAAATTATATCAATCAAAAATTTGTCTTTCTCCATTTGGAATGGGAGAAATATGTTATAGAGATTTTGAGGCAATGCAATTTGGTACATTATTAATGAAGCCAGATCAGAGTCGTGTTCAAACATGTCCTAATCCTTATATTGAAAATGAAACATACATATCAGTAAAACCAGATTGGTCTGACTTAAATGAAAAAATTGAGGATATTGTATCTAATTATAACAATTATGCTCATATCCCAGAAAATTTTAGAAAACAATTTAAAGAGCAATATAAATTAGAAAATTGGTGCATGTATTGGTATAATATATTCAGTAATTTAAACGGAGTAGAATCATGAAAATAGCAGGTTTATGGAATAATCACGATTGTTCGTTTTGTGTATTAGAAGACGGTGTTCCGGTAATACATGCGGAACTAGAAAGATATATTAGAGAAAAAGAACCTAAAGGCGATTCATATAAACTATTTAATCAAGTTTGTAAAGATATGCAGATAGATAAATGGATTACAGCCGAAGGATGCAATTTTGAACAATATAAATTTGATAAAAAGCACAATGTAGTAGGACATCATCAAGCTCATGCCGCTAATACATTCTTTTCAAGTAATCTTAATGACTCGTTAATAATTACTATCGACGGAGGAGGATTAGATCAAGGCAAATGGACAGCAACAACAGTTTGGAAAGGTATTGATAATAAAATTTATCCATATGGAATCATACCAAAGGATCAACTTAACATTGGTAATATATGGTCACGTGTAACAGAACAAGTATTTGGATTGAGTACAGGATATCCATACGGTCATTCAGCTGGAACTGTAATGGCAACAACATGTTTAGGCGACAAGAGCGTATATTTAGAAGAATTTTCCAAAAGTCCATATTATTTTTGTGATAACTGGCATTTACGACCTGAAAAGGACGATGATCAGGCAAGATGGAATGTAGCTGCAACTTTACAAGAATGGACAGAACAAAAAATAAAACAATTGATAGAAGCAGCTCTTAAATGGTATCCTAGTAAAAATTTATGTTTAGCAGGAGGCGTTGTTTTAAATTGTGTCATGACAACAAAAATTTATGAATGGTTTGATTTTGAGAATATATATATTACACCAACTCCACATGATGGTGGATTATGTATAGGCGCAGCTCAATATTTATGGCATCATGAATTAGATAACCCAAGAATAAAATGGAAAGATAATTTTACTCCATATTTAGGACAAAAATATGATACAGAATTAATTAGACAATCTATAGATAAATTTCATGATGATATTTCATTAAAAGTTGTTAAAGATGATGATGTTATTGATTTATTAGATAAACAAAATATAATATCTGTATTTGGATCGGGATCAGAATCTGGCAGAAGAGCCTTAGGAAATAGAAGTATATTAGCTGATCCACGTAGTGATAAAATGAAAAGTATGATTAATGAAAAGGTAAAACATAGACAATGGTTTAGGCCTTTTGCTCCATCTATTTTAAGAGAGGAAGTTAAAAATTGGTTTGAAAAAGATATTGATAGTCCATATATGAATTTTGCAGTAAAATTTAAAAAAGATATGAAAGATAAAGTTCCAGCAGTCGTTCATTTAGATGATACAGGTAGAATACAAACTGTAACTAAAAATGATAATGAATGGTATTATGGCTTTATTAGTAAATGGTTTAAAAAGTCAGGAGTTCCTATATTATTGAATACGAGCTTTAATGATAGAGAACCAATAGTAGAAACACCAGAAGATGCAATAAAATGCTTTCTAGGAACAAATATAGATTATCTATATTTTAGAGATATTAACATTATAATAGAGAAGAAAAAATGAAATTTGCATTTATAGTCGATAGTTGTTCAGTTCCATCTTATTATATTGATAGTAAGATAGCATTAACATTTAAAGATAATAAACCTATAGACAATATAGCATGTATTACACCAAAAGTAATGGTTGGTATGTGGTCTTATCCATTTATTTTTAATGGATGCTTTTTAAATTGGTCGGAATGGGGAGACGATTTGCCTGATTATGATTTAGAACTAATCATAGTAGCAATAGAAAAGAAATTTAAAGATTGTACAGTAGACAAGTTAAGAAAAAAATATCCAAATGCTCGTATAATTGGAATGATTAAAGAGATATTTTTAGGAAATGTCAATGCTTATGGATTTTCTCCAGCATTTGAAAGTGAGAAACATAAAAATCGTATAAAATTCTTAAATGAATGTGATGCAGTTATACAGCCATTTCCAGAACTAGAAAAATCACCTATAACACATCTTATAGAAGATTGTAAAAATAGTGTAACATATGTTCCATTTCCTATCAATGTAGATTATGTATATGATACATTTTCTCGGGACGAAAAAGAAGAGTCGATATTTGCATATACAACTCCGACACATGGTAGACGAGCAAATACATTTGAATTTGCTAAACATATAAGTAACAAATATAATATTGCTTGTTATGCTAAACAAGAACGTGGAGGAGGATTTAATATACCATTAATGGAATTTTATAGATTATGGTCACAATGTACATTTCATTTCAATCTTGATCCGGTAGAGTGGTTTCCTGGATCTCAAGCAGTACAAGTGGCCGCGGCCGGTGTTATTAATGTAGGTGGAAAAAATGCTAGTCATAAGTATTTATTTCCAGAATTAGCAACAAATGATACTAATATATTAGAACAAGCTATTGAAAATATTATTTCTAATCCAGATGAAAGGGCTCGTGTTATGAAATATGCATTTGATAAAGTTAATGAATTATATAGTTTTAATACAGTTAGACAACAAATAGAAGGAATAAAAATATGAAAATAGGAGTGATAGGATTAGGAATTGTAGGCTCTGCAGTAAAATTTGGACTCGAATCTTTAGGTCATAATGTAAAATCACATGACATAATATATGATACAAAAATTGAAGATCTTAAAGATACTTCTATATGTTATATATGTGTGCCAACGCCGATCGGTAAAAGTGGAGTATGTGATACTTCAATAGTTGAAGATGTTGTTGATCAATTACATAAAATTAATTATGAAGGTATTATTGCTATTAAATCAACAGTAGTGCCTGGAACAACTAAAAATTTACAAAAAAAATATAACAATACAAAAATATGTTTTGTACCAGAATTTTTAAGAGAAAGATGTGCTATAGCAGATTTTTGTGAAAATCATGATCTATTAGTAATTGGAACATCTGATCAAAATATATTTACACATGTTAAAGCATCACATGGAAAATTTCCACAAAAGGTAATACAACTTTCAGAAACAGAAGCAGAATTTTGTAAATATTTCAATAACATTTATAATGCAACACTAATAACATTTGCAAATAGTTTTTATGAAATATGTAAAGCTTCAGATGTCGATTATGGAAAGATTAAAGATGCAATTGTTAATAGAAAAAATATACTCGATAAATATTTAGATTGTAATGAAAATTTACGAGGATTTGGTGGTATGTGTTTACCAAAAGATACATCTGCAATAGCTGCTTTAGCTAAACAATTTAATTTAGATATAGAATTTTTTGATATGATATTATCAGAAAATGAAAAATATAAAACAACAGTATTTAATGGGATGAGAAAATGAAAAAAATATTAATAACAGGTAGTCAAGGATTTATTGGAAGTTACATATGTAATGAATTACTAACTAATGGATATAAAGTTATAGGCGTTGATAACTATTCAAAATATGGAAAATTATCTAGACCACATGATAATCATAAAAATTTTACATTCTATGAGCTAGATGTATTAGATGAAGAATTTCATGAAATATTTGAAATTGAAAAACCAAATATTGTAATAGCAGGTGCGGCTATGATAGGTGGCATTAGTTATTTTCATAAATTTGCTTATGATTTATTAGCTGAAAATGAAAGAATTATTGCACAAACGTTTGATGCATCGATAAAGGCATTTCAAGATGGATATTTAGAACGTATATGTGTATTATCAAGTTCAATGGTATTTGAAGAAACAAAAATCTATCCAACACCAGAAACAGAAACAGAAAATTGTCCACCACCAGCATCTACATATGGATTTCAAAAATTAGCAGTTGAATATTTTGCAAAAGGAGCTTATGAACAATATGGATTACCTTATACAATTGTTCGTCCATTTAACTGTGTAGGAGTAGGAGAAGAAGATTCTGTACATGAACATGAAGTTACGAGTGGTAATATAAAATTAATGATGTCACATGTGTTACCAGATTTGATTAATAAAATACTTAAAGGACAAAATCCATTACATATTTTAGGAGAAGGTAATCAGGTTAGATGTTATACTAATGGAAAAGATCTAGCAAGAGGCATTAGAATGTGTATGGAAAGTGAAAAGGCAATAAATACAGATTTCAATATTTCTACAAATGTTGCAACTTCGGTATTAGAACTTGCAGAAATTATTTGGAAAAAATTGAATCCAGATTTACCATTTGAATATGTATCTGATAAACCTTATAGATATGATGTGCAAAGAAGAATTCCTAATACTAATAAAGCGAAAGATATATTAGGATTTGAACATGAAATATCATTAGAAGAATCAATTGATGAAGTAATTGAATATATGCGTTCAAAAAATTAGGAATAATGAAGTAAATTATATATATTAAGATTATGAAAAAGAACGTAGTATTTTGGATAGGAGTTAAGAACGAAACATATGCAGAAAAATATGGAGGTTGGGATTGGCTTGATATTTCTAGAAAGACATGGGAATTTTGGTGTAAAAAACATGATTGTATATTTTATGCATATGAAACTCCTAAAGAAAAAGATCTTACTAAATATAGAGTAACATGGCAAAGGTGGTTTGATGTATTTGATGAACTAGATAAAGCTAAAATCAAATATGATCAGATATATTTGGTAGATGGTATGAACATAGTAAGATGGGATGCTCCAAATGTATTTGAAGAAACAGATCATAAATTTGTAGGTTGGAGAGATATAGATAATTTAAATTGGATACAAAAAAGTAAAGAGGGGTATAAAAAATTCTTTGATAACTTCGAATTAGATTTAACAAAATATGTTAGTGCAGGATTAGTAATTTTTAATAATTCACATCGTAAAGTATTTGAATCATTAAAAAAATTATATTATGATAATGTCGATGCCTTTATTGAATTGCAAGATAAAACAGTAAGAAAGGGTACTGATCAAACACCATTAAATTATTGGTTACAAAAAAATAAAGTAGATATTAAGACTGATTTATCTTTATCATGGAAGTTCACTCATATGCATCGTAAAGAATTATATTTTCATAATTGGCAATTAAAAGAAGATTTTAGGCCATTTTTTATGAAGTATGGATATGTATGGAACTTTAGTGGATTTGAAAAAAATAAACGTACAGAACTTATGTCAAAAATATGGAATGATGTTAAACATAATTATAATGAAGACTATTTTATGAATAAAGTAGTTCATAAAAATATCGATAAAGATACTACATCTCGTAAATTCAAAGAAGATATATTAGAAATGTTTTATAATAAAAAGTTAATTCTTAACGATATTGAAACGTCTTTTAAAGAATTGACATTATTAGAATTAGGTTGTAATCGAGGTTATACTACACGTGTCTTTGCAGAATGTTTTAAAAAGGTTATTGCAGTTGAACATAAAATTGAAAATTTAGAAATTGCAAAAGAATCTTGTAGTGATGTAGATAATGTTGAATTTATTCATGCAAATGTTTATGATAATTTTCAATTACCGAAAGCACATGTAGTTAGTGTTGATGCAGGACATAATCATGATCAAGTATGTTATGATATTGATAGATGTGTAAATGAACTTGATAAGCCTATATTAATTTTTGACGATACATGTCCTAAATTATATCCAAATGGAGAAGTAGGAACAACGATTGGAACAGCTATTAGTGAAAAATGTAATGAAAATAAAATAGTTATTCATAAATTTATAGGAGAATATAAAGGATATGAATCAGGTAATGGAAAAAGTTTACTTGGACGAGAAGGTATGATTGTTTTATCAAAATAAAAGAGAATATAATGAAAAAAGTAGTAGTAACAGGAGGAGCTGGTTTTATTGGCTCACATATTGTTGATAATTTAATTAATCAAGGAATTGAAGTAATTATTTTCGATGACATGTCAATGGGGTCAGAAGATAATATTAATTCAAAAGCGATATTTCATAAAATTGATATTAGTTCAATGGGGCCTAGAACTTTAGCTAAATTTATGCAAGGTGTGGATACGGTATTCCATGTAGCATCAAGAACTAGAGTACAGCCATCAATTAAAAATCCAAGTTTATATCATAGAGTGAATGTAACTGGAACTGTGAATATGCTTGTTGCGAGTGTCAAAGCCGGAGTTAAAAGATTTGTATATAGTGCTAGTAGTTCTGCATATGGAGAAAAAGATACTATGCCGTTAGTAGAAACAATGTCAACTAATCCTATGAGTCCATATGGTTTAACTAAATTATTAGGAGAAGAGTATTGTAGATTATTTCATACTCAATACGGCCTAGAGACAGTTAATTTAAGATATTTTAATGTTTATGGAGAAAGGCAAAATTTAGATGGTGGATATTGTCTTGTTATTGGAATTTTTGCAAAACAAATGTTAGAAGGCAAACCATTGACAATAACAGGAGATGGTGAACAAAAAAGAGACTTTACTTATGTTGGAGATGTTGTTAATGCAAATATAGCAGCTGCAACAAGTGATAAAGTTGGTAAAGGAGAGACAATTAATATAGGCAATGGCGATAATAGATCGATCAATCAAATAGCAAATTTATTCGATAAGCCTTCTGTAAATCTTGCTCCAAGAATTGAACCTAGAGAAACATTAGCCGATATTAGTAAAGCAAAGGAATTATTAAATTGGGAACCAACTCAGATAATTGAAGAATGGATTCCAAAATATAAGGAATCATTATTAAAATGAAATTTTCATATTTAGAATATAGCAATATTATTAAACATATTCAGCAATATTTAGATGTTGTTGATTTTGCTAATGTTACATCTAACTCTGATAATTATTGTGTTGTGCGGCATGATGTAGAATTCTCTCCATATAGAGCTTTAGAAGTTGCAAAACTTGAAAATAATATAGGTATATCATCTTCATTTTATTTTCAAATAACAAATAATTGTTACAATAGTCTTTCAAATGAAAATTTAGCTATCATAAAACAAATTGAAGATTTAGGACATAAAATAGGTGCTCATATTAATACATCTTATATTGAAAGAGTTAATAAAAAAGAATTATCAGATCTTGTACAAGATGATGTACGTACATTAACAAAATATACTGGAATTGATATTGATAGATATTCATTTCATAGGCCAACTATAGAACAATTAGAATGTTATTTAGAGATTGAAGGATTAATAAATGCATATGATAAGAAATTTTTTTATTTTTGTAAAGAAAATATTCCAGAAGAATTGCCAGTAACATATTTGGCTGATTCAAATCATCAATGGAAATGGGGATATCCAATACATTTAGATTTTAGTAAAATATCTAAACTACAATTAAATACACATCCATTTTCTTGGACTAATTATGGTTATGGAAACATAAATAATTACAAAAGTTTAGTGACAGAAAAAAATCATGAACTGGTTAATAGTATTAATAATGAAATAAAAAACTTTCCAAAAGAATTATTGTTATGAAAAAAAATATAGTATTTATTCCAAATATCAAACTAGATGGAGACGGAAGGTGGGCAGAAAGTCGAAGTACGCCTTATGAATATTCAATTAAAAGTTGGCGACATTGGTGTGATAAAAACAATTGTGATTTATTTGTTTTAAGTGATTTATTAATGCCTCATGATGAAATGGGAATATGTTGGCAACGATATTATTTGTTTGATATACTTGAAGCAAATGAAATTGAATATGATCAAGTATTATCAGCTGACGCAGACACAATAGTACATCCAGATTGTCCTAATTTCTTTGAAATGACAGAACATAAATTATGCGGCGTACATAATGATGGAAGTTATGATTGGGTATTAAGAAGTATTGAAAATTATGGAAAGTATTTTTTCCATGGAAATACATTGCCATTTTGGAAATATATTGATTGTGGATTTGTTATTGTAAATGAAACTCATAAATCATTTTTCAAATCTGTTACAGATTTTTATCATACTAATGATAAATTATTACGTGATGTAGAAAAGAATTGGCATACAGGTACAGACCAGACCCCGGTAAATTTTTTAATTCACGAACTTGAAATTGATCTTAAACTTTTACCTTATGAATATAACATGGTAGATTTGAATAGAAAAGAATTATTACAAAATAATTTGCCTTTTACAAAGATAGGACATGTATATCAATTTAATGGAATTCCAAATAATAAAAATGATGAAAAAACATTATATTGGATGAAAAAAACATATGAGAGTCTATACGATGAGTAAAAATATAGTGTTCATAGTAGATTTAGAAGAGACTTATCATCAAGGAATCATTGAAACTAAAAAGAGAAATAGGAGATTACCATTTCAGCATGGTATTAATACATGGAAACATTGGACAAAGAAGAATAATGTTGAGTTGTTCATACTTACACAACGAGTTCATGATGAACTATATATGAATGCTAACTGGCATAAAACATATGTATTTGATTTATTAGAAGCAAATAAAATTGATTATGACCAAATCTTAATTGCAGATGCTGATACATGTATACATCCTAATGCACCTAACATGTTTGAATTAACTGATAGAAAGTTTTGTGTAGTTCAGAATTATGGTAATTATGATTGGGTCGACCGAAGTATAACAACATATCAAAAAGAATTTTTTACAGATATTGATATTCCTTTAAGTGAATATTTCAATTCTGGCGTTGTAATTTTAAATAAAGATCATAAGTCATTATATGAAACAGCATTAGAATTTTATCATGAAAATCAAGAACGATTAGTACATTTGCAAAATAGAGTTCAAGTTGGCACAGACCAACCGGTGATGAATTTTTTAGTAAAGCAAGAGAATATTGATGTAAAATTTTTACCATTCGAATGGAATAGTCAATCATTAAAAAGTTTTGGATTTTTATTAGCTAACGCAACTAATATAAAAAATTCAAAATCGTTAGCAATTCATAAACATCATGCAAATAAAATGTGGATCTTTCATTTCAATGGAATGATTGATCAGGAAAGAGAGACTTACATGAAAATGTTATATCAATATTATGAACGAGAATATTATGAAAACTAAATTTGCAATAGGATGTCTTGTACAATGGTATGAGATAGAAATAATAGAAGAATATATAGAATCTGTTACAGATGCTATCGATGAATATGATGGTGAGGTATTATTAGATTTTACATTTATTACATGCCAGGACTTGGAAAAAATTGAAGGTGCTAATATGATCGATATTATTGCAAAATGGAGAAAGATTATTACATCATTAAATGATAGAGGATATAAGGTACGAGATAGATTTGAATATCGCTTACATACAATAGCAGATTATAGAAGATTATTTAATACCAACTATTGTGACCAAGTAGATGTTCTCTTATGGGGCGAAAGTGATGCCTTAGTACCTAATCAGACATTTATTATATTAAATAATTTACATCAAATATCATTAAAAAATAATAATCCAAAATATTTAGCATTCTTTGGGATATGTAAAATGTGGGACGATTCATGGAAGATATTAGAACATCCAGACTTTACGGATAAGCCATTTTATGACGACCCAAAAGATTTTACACCTGATCAATGGTGGAGTTTAAGATATACAATGACAAAAGATGAAATGAACAAAATAAATGATAAGACAGATGAATTAGATGTTAGGATAATGCATCAACATAAATTTAATGGTTGTGGATTAGTTATATCATCAGAAGTTATTAAAGCGGGAGTTAATATTCCTAAATCTGTTTTCTTTGTTCATGAAGATTCAGCATTTATGTTTATGACAAATAAGGTATTAGGAAATATACCGCAATACACAATTAAAAATATATTGTTAGTTCATAATAGAAATCATCCAAAAAAGAGAATGTATGTTGCTGGAGAAAGAAAAGATGGAACCATGAATGAAAAAA
>MDSZ01177193.1_pt1 | contig 15901 bp, 20 predicted proteins | sample 811201 | NCBI WGS metagenome assembly MDSZ01 (sample SAMN05326647, study PRJNA326480) | marine metagenome | isolation source: seawater | place: Indian Ocean: North | collected 2010
AGTATTTAAATAAAACAAATAATTTATCACATAAATCATACACTATAAAAGATTCTAGAATCTCAGAAAAAAAAGTAGAAAAATATAAAAAAAATTTAGTAAACTTTTATCCTAAAAAAAACTCGCTTCTTGTAATTGACACTAACGGGTATCACAGAGGTGTATATAGAAACAACTTGAATAAAGATAAAAAAAATTTCAGAGAAATGATTGTTTTTGAATATTCAAACATCAAAAAATCTGAAGATTTTTATGGTTTAACTAATATAATTGGTCCTAGATACACATATTTTGATACAAGTATTAATTTAGAAGAAACTTTAATTGAAAGAAAATATATATTTAACTTTGGAGAATTTTATAAATACGATTTAGAGTATTCTAAATATCTTTAAATTTTTTGGCAATTTTAATATCTTTAACAGTATCAATGTCATAAAAATGATCTTGTATAATTGGAAAAATTTTTTTCCCTGACATTTTATTTTTTAAAATCAAATTTGCCCTGAGGATATCAATATTACCGTTCTGAACAAAATATTGATCTAGCTTTTGTCTTGGAAAATTCCAGTATTCTATTTTAAATTTTTTATGTATGGAATTTTCTAGGTAATTATTCCGATTAATTTTCCAAGTTTTGTCAATTGGGAAAGGTATTTTACAAACACTTTTAATGCTGTCTATTTTTTTATTATTTCTCATTTTTTTTATACCAAAAATAAAATCTTTTTTTTCTCTAAAAGGATAAGTGGGTCTAAGATTTATAATAATTTGAGGGTTAAAGTTCTCATTATTTATTAGCCATTTAATACAGTGTCTAAAAACATCTACATCATGACTATTATCAAGTGAATATAATTTAGGTCTCAAAAATGGACATTCTGCTCCGTAATTTAAAGCAAGTTTTCTGTATCTTTTAGAGTCTGTGCTTACAATCACTCTTTTTATTTCTTTTATAGATTTTCCGAACTCTACAGCTCTTCTCAAAAGAGTTTTTCCATGTATTTTTTGTAAATTTTTATCCTTAATACTCTTGCTACCTGATCTTGCTGGTATTATAGCTATGACATTATTCATAAAATGACAAAAAAAATAAATATAGTTGCTGAGATAGGTTGTAACCACATGGGTCAAATAAATCTAGCGAAAAAATTTATTGAGAAATTAGCTTTTTTTTGTAATTGTAAATACGTTAAGTTCCAAAAAAGAGATATAAAATCACTTTTTAATAAAGAAGAATATAATACTCCTCATCCAGTTCCAGAAAATTCTTTTGGAAAAACTTATGGAGATCATAGAAAAAAACTTGAATTAAGTATAAATGATCACAAATTGCTAAAAAAATTTTCACAAAAATTAGGGCTTATTTATGCTAGCTCTGTGTGGGATTTAAATTCAGCAAAAAAAATTATTAATCTAAATCCAAGTTATATTAAAATTCCATCTGGAACTAATATGAATTTTGAAATTTACGAATTTTTATCAAAAAAATTTAAAGGTGATATACACATTTCTTTAGGAATGACTGATAAAAAAGAGGAGAAAGAAATAATAAAATATTTTAAAAAAAAAAATAAATTACATAAACTAGTTTTATATTCTTGTACCTCTGGATATCCGGTTCCTTTCAATCAAGTTTGTTTATTAGAAATAAAGAGACTTATTAAAGAATATAATTCTAAAGTAAAAGCTATCGGTTTTTCAGGACATCATAATGGTATTGCTATAGACATGGCTGCGATAGCTTTAGGAGCTGAATGGATTGAACGACACTTTACATTAGACAGAACGTGGAAAGGTACAGATCATGCTGCATCGCTTGAACCAGATGGTCTTAGAAAATTAATAAGAAATACAGAGGAAGTTTCTCAATCTCTTAAGTTTAAAAAAGGAAAAATTTTAAATATAGAAATAGAGCAAAGAAAAAAATTGAAAAAAATAATTAAATTGTAGTCCAACCACCATCTACAACTAAAACAGATCCTGTAATATAAGAAGACTTCTCAGATATTAGAAATTGTATTCCATCTGAAATTTCTTCAACTTTAGCCATTCGACCCAAAATTGTTTTTTTTGAATATTCTTTTATAAATTTAGTATTTTGATTAGCTTCAATTCCACCAGGACAAATACAGTTAACTCTTATATTCTTATTTGAATAATATGAGGCCAAAGATTTAGTAAAGCCAATAATTGCAGATTTTGATGTGGGATAATCAATACTTTTTTTAAAATCAGAATTATGTTTATAAATACTATTATCTGGACCAACTAATCCATATGTTGAGGAAACATTTACTATATTGCCGAACTTTTTTTTTTTCAAAGATTTTACAAATATATTTGGTGATTAAAAAGACAGAATCTATATTAACTTTCATTACCTCTTTCCATTCATTATATTTATATTTCGTAAAATTAAATTTTTGTTTTGTTTGTACTTTATGATCAATGGCTGCATTATTAATTAGCGAAACAATATTAAGTTTTTTCTTACTTATAAATTTGAACAAATTTTTAATTTGATATTCTTTTGTTAAATCACATTTAAAGTATAGAAATTTACTATGATTAAAAAAATTATCTTTTAAATCAATTCCTAAAACATAATATTCATCTTCAATAAGTTTTTTAGTGAGTGATCTACCTAATATTCCAAGACAACCAGTTATAATAACAAAATTTTTTTCTTTCATTGTATTAACAATTTTAAATTAATTATATTTTGCATACTATCAATTATTTCATTTAATTCTTTTTTAGAATTTGGCTTTGTGAAATTTTTCAAAAAATACCTAATTTTTTTGTCAAACATGTCATTTCTAGACTGTTTTAAAAAAAAATTTTTAATTCTTTTTTTGTTTTTTATAATAATTAAATTTTTGTAATAGTCCCATTTAATTATTTTATTTTTAAAAAAAATTAATATAAAAGTTTCACTTAAACCAAAAAAATTAATATTACAAGAAATTGGAATTTCGTCATTAGTTTTACATAAATATAATATATTTGATTCTGTATTTGTTTTTAAATTTAATAGATTATTTTTATTTGATTTAATTGCTTTTAATATTTTTAACTTACCAAATAAAAAGTTTAAATAATCAATTTGATGAGATTGAGTAAGAACTACTCCGCCCCCTTTTTTTTTATTTATTGTATAACTATTCAAATAATTTTCGTTTTTATGGTAATTTTTTACATTTTCACCAGAATAACATAATACGCTTATTATATTTTTACGGTTTTTTGAAATTTCTTTTTTTAAGAATTTTAAACATCTATTTTCTCTAAATTGGAAACCAACTTCAATCTTTTTTTTATATCTATATGATAGCGTTTTTATTTTCTTTAGTTCTTTCATTGATGTGCATAAAGGTTTTTCAACATAAATAGCTTTATTATTTTTTAGGAGTAAAGAAATGTATTTAAAATGTTCAGCAGTATTATTAGCTATAAAAAATAAGTCTTCTTCAAATTTTATGTTTTTTAAATTTAAGTTTTTAAGTTTTATTTTCTTTTTTTCTATCAAAATAACTCTCGGGAATTTCGAATAAAAATTTATCTTGATTGCGTTATTAAAATTTTTTATAATTTTGTAAATTCTTTTAGCAGCAAAACCAGATCCTATTATACCTATTTCCAATTTCGTCTCTTTATTAATATTAATCTAAATATTTTTTTTTTAATTCTAAATGCCAATTTTTTTTAAAATGTAATGATTTATCATCAATATAAACATCAGCTGAAGGTTTTCCAAAATAAAGTTCGTCAAACTTAAGCCCCCAATTTTTTAATTGTTTAAAGGTCGATTTAAATCCTATTTTTGAGGCCTTTTTATAATTGTTTTTGCATCTACCCATATATCTTGCTGTATATATTACAATTTTATAACCATTATCATGAAGTTTATTTATAATTTTTATTTTATTTACTTTTTCTTTTGATTTTTTATAAAAATTATTACTAGTATTACAAATTGTATTGTCTATATCAAAACAAAAAACTTTTTTTTCTTTCATTTTCAAATTGTATTTAATTTAATTAGTTTTTTTGCACAAATATTATTATAAATAAACTTGATTTAATTAATTATTATAAACTATATCATTAAGAGCATGTTAAAAAAGATTATTTTTTTTATAGAGGGCATCAAGTACTTTATTAAGAACTTTGTGATCAATTCTAAACTAAAAAACGAACTTTATAAAAATTTGAGTAAGAAAAAAAATGATAAGTTTTATATTTATCTCGATTTAATGTCTTTTAGGGCTACGTGGGATATTATTACATTTTTAATTATAGCCAAAATTAGATGCAAAAAAGCAGATCCAATCTTAATTATAATACCTGATAAGAAAATTGATTTCAATCCTAATCCTCCTAAAGAAAAAAGTTGGTTAAAAAATATTTCAAAAAAAATTAGAATTGATAATATTGTTAAAACTTCTATTGAAATTATAGAGGACTTTAATCCACAAATAGTATATCTTAATAATAGAAATGAACTTATAGAACATTTTTCTAATAAAAATAATTATTTTCCTGAATATGCTAGAGTTGGAAAAATTATTGAATGGAGAAATAATACAAAAAATATCCAAAAATTTTATAACAAATATAAACATATACCTAAATTAAAATCTCCACAACATTATGAGGTTCTTGTAGAAAAATATATCAAAGTCAATAAAATAAAAAAGAAGATTGTAACTATTACTTTAAGACAGTCATCATTTAATAAAAGTAAAAATTCTAATATAAAAAATTGGAGGAAATTTTATAACTACTTAATAAAGAAAAATTACTATCCTATAGTTTTATATGATTTCGAAAAGGTCGCTATTAACGAGGATAAAAATGATAAATTCAATAATTTCATATACGCTAATATTGACCTTAGATTAAGACTAGCTCTTTACGAAAAAGCATATTTAAATCTTGGTGTGTCTTCCGGGCCAATGGCTTTACTAACTTATTCCAAAAATTCTAATTTTATAATTTATAAGCATGCCGATAAAAATCCTTCATCCTCATCTTCACTGAGTGCAAACAAAACTATAAATGGCTTAGATCCAAATATTAATGAGCAATATCCTTTTTACAGTAAAACACAAAGAATTGTCTGGGATACCAATGATAATTTTGGGACACTAAAAAAACATTTTTTAGAAATAGAAAAAATTCTGAACAAAAACAAGTTGTAATTTAATTAATTATATTTGGAAATATATTTAGATTTTTCCTTTGTATATATTAACAAATAAAACATTAGATATATTCTCACAAAATATAAAAAAAATAATTCAATCTGACAAAATAAATAGAGGAATACTTTTATTATAAAGTTTAATATTTTATAAATATTGTTATTCTTATTTTTGAATAGTTTTTTTCTAATAATATTAAAATTAATTAAATAATTCCATCTATAGCACCATTTATATTTATACATGCCGTTAAAATAATAATTTTTAATTTTTTTATTGAATGACTCATCAAAATTTGATTTTAAATAATAAATGATATTCTTTGGGTTTAATCGAAAAAGAAATAGTTTTAACCCATATTTTGTTGGTAAAAAGACAAATAAAATAAAGTAAAATAAATTTTTTTTTCTTTCAGAGTTAATCTCTTTGAATTTAAATTTTTTAATAAAATCTTTCAAACTAATTTCTAATAATAAAACTTCATATCCAAAAAATTTATTTAAATCATGTTTATTTTCATCAATTTTCTTTTTAAAATTACTTTTATTAGAAAAACCTTTATAAATAGAATTGCCCCACCAAATCTTATTTCTATATTTTGGTACAGACATATTTTTAAAATTGAATTTAATGTTAATATATTTGCAAATTTTTCCTAAAGTTTCATAATTTTTTAATTTAAGATCTTCAAAAGTAAAAAATTTACATTGATTTTTGTAACTTTTTTGTAAATGTTTAATCTGAAGATAATGGTCAATTAATCTATAAATATAATGGTAATTTTTAATTATTTCTTGATCAGTTAGATCAAATCTAGATTTCTCAATATTTTTTTCTGCATATACTCTTCTCCAAAAATTGAATATTGGGTTTCTACACAAAATAATTTTTTTTGAATTCAGAAAATCTTTTGACAGGTATTTTTCAAAGGTATCAATATCGTGTGGGTGATATAAAATTTTTTTACAATTATTACTGATTGAGTGTTGATAAGAGTAATGTATTGCATTAATTAAGTTTTTTAAATTAATTTTTTCTTTTTTAAAATAATTTAAAAAAAAATAATTAAATTTTTTTTTTGATATTTTTATAAAACCTTTTTTTTTTGACCTAATTTATTTAAACCATTAAAGCCGGGAATTTTCCTTGTGTCTAATAAAGAAGCGTGCTGTTTTGTTATCAAATTAAGTAACATTTTTGGGGTTATCAATTTATTTTCAGATGTCCATTTATTGTAAAAATATGGTAAGTAAATTAGGGGGTACGCTGGTATAGTAAATATATCCTTAGAATTAGATAATTGTGATTGAAGAAGTTTAGATCCAGATCCTGAAAAGTTAATTAAAATTGCAAATGTTTTATCCATATTTTTTTGATGGTTATCGTTGGGTCAAATTATATTTTGAAAAAACTTTTTTGTATTATCATTAATTAAAACCTGAGTTTTAAATTTTTCATATTTTATATCTTTACCTACCACATTATCTTTATTTTTATAAGTTTTGTGTTTTTTAAATACTTCATTAAATTTTTTGCGAATAATTTTTACAGGTAAAATTTTTACTCTTGAACATTTATTTTTTAAATCTTTATTAAAATAAACTGTTGATATAATTGGAAACTTTTTTGAATCAATTGCTATTTTTGCTATTCCAAATATACGACTAATCTGAATTTCTCTGTCTTTTTTTGAGTATCCTAAATCAGTGCTTATATACTTTCTTATTTGATCACCATCTAAAATGATAAAATTTTTTATTTTTTTTTTTAAACAGTTTGATAATAATGTTTTCCCAGATCCAGAGAGCCCGTAAAACCAAATTCCTTTATAAGATCTTATCTTTATCATTTAAAATCTATTTTATTAATGATAGATAAATTATTGGCTCTAGAGTTTTTTCTTGGAAAAATTACATTTATTAAATATGCAAATTTATTATTTTTAAATATTAAATTTTTATTTCTCTTTAAATTTTCAAATAGAAAATTATAGAGATAATCTTTTGGAAATTTAATATGAATTGGATATATGTTTTTTTTCATCCGTAATACTTTTTCTAATCTTTTATTTTCGGTAAAAATAATTAGTTTAGAAAAACTAATATTTGATATTTTTTCATAAAAATGGCCTTTTTTTGAAAATACTACTAATGTTTCATTCTTAATACTTTTAATAATATTAGCTAAATCTAAAACTGAATTTTTTTTTAATATTTTATTTTTGCTTTTTAAGTATAAATTTAACCAGCTTAGTGTATTTTTCCAATTTTTTGAGGTAGTTGTCTCATCGCTCAACATTATATAATCTACTTCTTTATTTAAATAATAATCCAAATTGACTATATCACTTTTTGACGGAATACTTTCATGCATCAATGAATTTAAGTTTTCGGTTGCGATGATTATAGGTTTTCCATTTCTTTTTGAATCCTGAATTATGTCATTTGAATAAGAAGAAAGTTGCGGTAGTCCTATTTCGGCTGCAAGGTCCCCCCTATCAATCATTACTGCATCACTATGTTTTATGATTTCCTCTCTATTTAGATAACCATGAAAATTTTCAATTTTTGAAATATAAATTAAATTTGGATATTTTTTTTTTAATTTTTTTATTATTTTGGAACTCTGAACGAAACTTAGTCCAACACAATCTACGTTCAATTTTAATACCGTCTTGATGTATTTTAAATATAATTTTTCTTGTTTTATGTCGTCATAAGTTGAAAAAGGAATATTCAAACCTTTTTTAGGCTTTAAAGTAAAATTCTGTTGTGAAACTCCTGTTATTACATTTCTATTTATTTCTAAACTTTTAAACTCAAACATACCATCGGAAAGAAAAAAATTTTTTGAATTTTTTTTTATTTTTGGTAGAGGATTCGAGAGCTTTATTGTATTTTCTTTTGCAGTTTTATTACTAAATGATACCTTTTCTCCTTTTTTTATATAAATAGGAATTTTGTTCAGAGTTCTTGGCTTTATTCCAGGAATGTCAACAAGGATTAGTTTATTTGGATAAAGTTTCTTAAGTTTTCTAATATTTTTTTTATGCCAACTAATTGTGTTATGAGAAAGATTAAATCTGACAAAGCTTGTTTTTTTTCCAAAAAAAACTAAATTTTTTTCAGAAACTGGACCTACTGTAGCTAATATATTTGTCATCAAATTGATTTAATTAAATTTTGCAAATTATTATCAGCATGGACATAATATTTTTTTTCTCTTATCTTTTTTCTAAATTCAGTTCCTGATATGTTATATAGATTATTATGTCCACATGAATTTTTAATCAAATATTTGTCACATTTTGAACAATAATACCCACCTGCTGAGATAAAAGATTTAATATTAAATTTATTTGAAAACTTTTTAGTTAAATTTATAGACGACAAGGGTTTATAAATACTTTCTGCACCTGCATGATCTCTCCCCACATAGAAAAATTTAAAACCTAAACTTTCTCTCATCGACAAGTGATGAAGAGCTTCTCTGGGCCCACCGTAATAGAAATTTGTCCAAAAAGGCATAAATAAAATTTTTTTTTCATATTTTTTTTCCATAAACTTTAATGCGGTTGATATCATTTTATCACTAACATCATTTTTTTTTTTAATTCCAAATATTGGATTTAAAACTAGTAAATCAAACTTATTAAGGATATATTTGAAAACAGCTTCATGACCATAATGAGGAATATTTCTAATTTGCATCGAGCAAATTTTTTTGTTTCCTTTACTCATTAAAGTTATTTTTTTTTTTAAATTTTTAATATTTTCTTTATAAATATTAACTTTTTGCCTGTATCTAGATTTTAATTTAACATTATAAGCAAAAATATTTCCATAGCGAAAATATTTTTTATTTCCTACATATCTTAAATTGTTTGTATTAAATATTTTTTTTGAAAAAATATGCTTTTCTATTTTAAAATATTTTGCTTTAGAATAATCAAAAAATCTTATATTTGCAGGCAAACATTGTGGGATTCCATAATAGGGAAATTTATAAAATATTTCTAAATCTTCTTTACTTATAAAACTGTTTTGAAATTTAAATAGATTAGAGTGTAAATTTGCATAACTTATTAAATATTCCTCATCATCGTTCATAAATAAAATATAAATTGAAAATTTACGACTCTTTCTTTAACTTGCTATAAAGTTCAATCCAATTAGTTTTTTTTGTATCAATACTTTTTACATTGTTGAAAAATTTTGCCTCCTTAGCACAATTTTTAAGGAAATTTTCACCTTTTCCTTTTAATCCTTCAATAGCGAAATTAAAGTTTGCAGTTCCAAGACTCTTAATTATTTTAGTTAGATATTTCTCGCTATCTGGAAGTTGATGTATCGAACACAAGATGATATTTTCAAAATTAAATTCTTTATTAAGCCATTGAGTTGTCCCTAATTGATTTGACATAATTGGCTCTGGAATTACGATTTCAACTTTAAGTTTAAATCTATCTGCGAAATTATTCATTATCATATTTTGTGCATTGCTTGGTATTTTATAAGGTCCGAAGTTCATATCAGTAGTGACTGATGCAGTTGTCATTATTTTAAATTATATAGTTTAAAAAAGTCTGTATTTTTTTGCATAATTGGCTTGTGTTTACTTTGAAATCTCACACTACATGCTATTCTTGCAAGATCTGATTTAAAATCAATATTTCCATGAAGTATAAAAGGATTAAAAACTATCACCTCACCATACTTAATTTTAGCAGGTCTTTGATCCGTCATAAGATCTAATATTGTTGGTCCATTAACAAGTCCTAATGAATGTTCGTGTTTTATAGTTTCAAAAGATTTGTCTTGAGGCAAATAGTATACTCCACCATCATCATCTAAATCATGAAATGGGGCCCACATTACAAATGTGAAAGGTGAAATACCTGACATTAGCTCATAATGGGGCCATTGTCGTCTTTGATCTTTACCGGGTAAATTAAAAATTGTATTTGCCCTTCTTTGAATTAAAAGCTCTTTGCCACAAAGTTCCTCAACAATTTTATTACAGGAGTCTATCATTATTTCTGAGGCCTCGTTAAACGAAAGGAGGCTAACCATCGCCTGATTTATTTCATACTTATTCATTGATGCAATTTTTTTTCTTAATAAAAAAATATCCTTTTTTTTTAATTCCCATTTTATGTAAAAAATTCTCTCTCAGATACTCAAATTTATTAATGTCATTAATTTTCGCAATTGAGAAACCTGGACCATTGATAATTTCTTTTTTTAAATTCATATTTCAATATTTTATACACATGGATTAGGGTCATCAATATGAATTTGCTCTATTTCGTTTAGTATTTCTGGATGTAATTCTGTTTTTAAGCAATTAAGATTTTCTTTTAATTGAGAGCATGAAGTTATACCAAAAATACTACTTGTAACAAAAGGTCTACTTAATACAAAAGCGTTAGCTAAATCATTTATGCTAATTTCATATTTTTTAGAAATCTCAATATATTTTTCTATTGCTTTTTCTCCTCTTGAAGTATGGTGCCTAGAAAATCTACCAGGCCACAAAGTATATCTCGCATTAAGGGGTCTATTACCGTTGAGATATTTACCGGTTAATCTTCCTCCAGCTAGAGGAGAATATGCTAATAATCCACAATTCTCTCTTATAGAAACTTCAGAATTTGAAATATCAAAAACTCTATTTATCAAGTTATAACCATTTTGCACTGATATAGGCTTTGAGAGATTGTATTTTTCTGCAATAGCTAAAAATTTCATAATACCCCAAGCAGTTTCGTTAGACAAACCATAATGTCTTATTTTGCCTTGTTTTTTTAAATTTTCTAAATTTTCCAAAACTTCTAGTAGCGGGGTCCAATTTTTATCGCTTGGGTCATGAGTATAATCTAATTGACCAAAAACTGGTACTGCTCTCTCTGGCCAATGTAATTGATATAAATCTATATAATCAACTTTGAGTCTTTTAAGACTTGCCTCTACAGCTAATTCAAAATTTTTTCTATCAAATCTTAAATTTTTTCCACCACCACGAATCCATTTTAATTCTGTTGCACCAATACCTTTAGGATGATAGGATGAAATTTTGGTTGCTATCGTTACTTTGTTTCTAATTTTTTTTTTTTGTAACCATTCACCAATTATTTTTTCAGTCAGCCCTTGAGTCTCAGATTTTGGATAGATAGGATACATTTCAGCAGTATCAATAAAATTTACTCCGTTTTCGTATGCGAAGTCTAAAATTTTAAGAGCTTCTTTTTTACTTGTTTGTTCTCCAAAAGTCATAGTGCCAATACAAATATTGCTTACTTTTAAATCTGATGAACCAAGATATTTATAATTTAAATTCATTTAGGATTAATTCCACTTATCATGAACATCATTTTTTATGTAATCATCATATATTTTTTTTATCAAAGGCATCAGTTTATCAATATTTTTTAATTCACTAGCCTCACAATTCTTTTTAACTTGGTTTGGATTTACTGCACCTGGTATAACAACGCTTACAGCGTCATGCATAAGTATCCATTTTAACGCTAAATGTGAGACAGTGTAATTTTCTGGCAGTACCTCTTTAAGTTTATCTACCGCTTCCAGACCTTTCAAAAAACTGACCCCTGAAAAGGTGTCGCCGATATCAAATGCTTCTCCTTTTATATTGTAATTTCTATGATCATTCTCAGCAAATGTCGTTTTAGAATTAAATTCACCACCTAACATTCCACTTGCAAGTGGTCCTCTTGCTATGATGGCTACTCTTTTTTTCTTTGCTAATTTTAAAAATTCATCAAGTGGTTTTTGTCTAAAAATATTAAATACAAGCTGAATACTTTTAACATTTTTATATTTTATTGCTTCGTATGCTTCTGATAAATTATAAACACTCACACCATAATTAAGTATTTTTCCTTTCTTTATTAGTTGGTCCATTTTTTTAAAAGTTTCTGGTTTTTTACAAACTTCTAACGGGGGACAGTGTAATTGAACAAGATCTATTTTTTCTAATTTTAGGTTCAATAGAGATCTGTCTATAAATTCTTCCATTGGATCATGTTTATAGCCTCTAACATAATTAGTGCCTCTAATACGTCTTCCTAATTTTGTAGTTACATAAATATCTTTGTTAGTTTTCAATATTTCTGACAAGAATCGTTCACTTCTACCATCTCCATAAGTATCAGAAGTATCAAAAAAATTTACCCCATTATCTAGGGCTGCTTTAAGTATTTCTCTTGCATCCGGATCTTTAACTTCACCCCAACACCAACCTATTTGCCAACAACCTAAACCAATTTCTGATACTTTCCACCCGAGATCAGAAAATTCTCTATATTTCATTTATGTTTATACAGTATCTATTTTTTCTTGAACAAAGGCTTGAGACTCTTTTGCCTTTTTAATCGTCTCTAGTCTCTCTTTGTAGGATTTATTTGGTGGATCATACTTATCAAAAACATTCATTATGTTTTGAGTAAAATCTCTTCCAATTTCAGTTAAAAAAATTCCACCATCTTTTATTTCAATTAATCCATCCTTTTCCATTTCGCTCATATATTCAATTTCATATTGAAAATACTTTTTAGCGTTTATACCAAATTGTTCTTCAAAATTTTTGAAATCGATTTTGAAATAACTTCTAATTTGCTGAGTGGCATGTTGACGTATTTTATCATCATTATTTAGTTTTAAACCTCTAAAACTTGGAAGTAGATTTTTATCCAAAGCCTTTTTATATGAAGGAAGATCATAAAAATTTTGAACATAATAATCATTTCCTAAGTTGCTCATTGAGGAACTTCCCACAGCCACAAAATTCACTCTACCACCTGGCTGGTGTCCTGAAGCTCCATAATGAGCCTCACCCTCTTTAAATGCTTTTGTCATTGGACTATCGGGTAATGAATAACATTCAAAACCTGATCTTATATATCCTCCAGATCCTAATTTATCATGAATTACTTTCATCATTTCTTTTCGTTCCAAGAAATCAGGTAGTGGACCTTCTGCTAACATTTGCACTTGATATTTCGCTACCCAAGGTTTGTATGCCATCAAAGACAATTGAACTAAAGTTGGTCTTAGCCTAATAATTTCATCACATGTTTTTGAAATTGATTCCACTGTTTGCCCAGGTTGTCCAATTAAAAAATCAAATGCAATTTCTTTATACATTTTTCTCACTTTAGGCGTAAGGATATCCTCAAAAAGTTTTGCCGGTTGTATCCGATTAACTCTTCTTTGCACCTCAGGGTCCAAATCTTGCATACCAAATGATATTCTATTTGTTCCACACACTTCATGATTATATATTAATCTGTCTTCATCTACTCTTCTCGGATCACTCTCAACTGTAAAAAAATCAACATTTGACCAATCAAATAACCCTTTGAGCTTATCAACTAACTTTTTTAGGTCTTTTCTATTCAAAATAGTTGGAGAACCACCACCAAAAAAAACGGTCCCTACGTTTAGTTCAATATTATTTTGATTTAAATGCTCAAAAAGTAAATCAATTTCTTTATATAAATAATTAAGATAATCAGTTACCTTTGCATAATCTTTGTTTATAAATTTACTACAAGTACAAAACCAGCACAATTCCTCACAAAAGGGTATATGCACATAAAAAAATATTTTTTTATCTTTATTTTTAGGAAACCAATTTAAAATAGCATTTTTATAATCATCATTTTTGAAATCAAAATCCCAATGGTCTTTTGTGGGGTACTCTGAATAATTAAAAACTAAATCTTGGTGGTATTTTTTAATTAAATTTGCATTTAGAATTTGTTTTTTCATTAATTGTAGGCTTTTTTTTTAAAATTTGTGCTATTTGATAAATCGCTGGCCGTAATTCTATTTTTTACGTGATCAGACTCATTAACAAACATTCCTATAAACCATCTACCATTGTAAGATTTCCAATCCAATTTTTTACTTCTATCGACTTTTTCTACTCCATGAACAATCGATCCATAAAATATAACCGAGTCTCCAATCTCAAGCTTTTCCTCAATATTTAATTTTTTGTTATTTTTTCCTCTGAAATAAAAACCACCTCTATCAAAGTCAATGCCTTTTTTGCTCATTATAAGACCAGATACTATCCTTTGATTTTTTCTTGGGTCCACATGATCTCTTAATTCGCCTCCCCCATGAGGGTAATTAACAATTTGCAACCTATCTATTTGCATTTGACTTGGAATATTTTTTTCAAATTTAAATTTACTATTTCCTGCAAGAAATTTTATGTATCGCCAATGTCTATAAACATCTCTTTTAAAATTTTTTTCAAGTTTGGATTTTATGTTCCAATTATAAAAAAAATATGAATGTTTAATTGCATATAAACTATATTTCTTAGTTATTTTTTTATCTATAATTCTATGAAAGTTCGGGGTACCATCTAACATTTTATGAAATGATGGTTTTTTTTTTTTTATCATAATACTTAGCTAAATTTACGATAGTTTTCTTTAAACTCTTTTTTGCAGCATTTCTTACAATGAAAGCCTCTCCATGATATATTTTTTTTGCTAAGTTTTTAACAAATTTTTCATCTTTATAATTAATAGATTTTTTTAATTTTTCGAATTGAATTATATTAATTTTTTTAACTACTTTTGGTGCAGGTTTTTTTGACTCTAAATGCTCCCAATAAGATTTCATTGAATGTGAATTTAGCATGATTTTTCTTACAATAAGCTTCTTTATTGTCAATATAAATTTAAAGATCTGGCAGTTGTAAAGTAATAATCACCTTTATATTTAAGTATTTTAAATAGTTGCGACCATTCTTTTTTATGCAAAATTGTCGTTCCTAACAAAGTCCACTTATCAAATAATTCTTTTTCTCTTTTGCTTGAATAACTAGCGACTGTTAAAAAAGAATTTTTTGCAACTCTATTAATTTCTTTAATTGTTTTAACAACATCAACAAAATTGTATTTATATATTGAACTAAAACCTATGACTAAATCAAAATAGTTTTTTTTGAATGGAATTTGATAATAATTACTAAAGATAATTTTTTTCTTGATTTCTTTTTCCGCATTTTTAATAGGATATAAGTGGTCCTCTACACCGTACACTTCGGCTTTGGGAAGTAGAATTTTAAAATCTTTCATTATAAAACCTTTTTTACATCCCAAATCTAAAATCTTAGAATTATTATTTAAGTTATATCTTTTAATAAATTTTGGTAACAAATCTAACCATCTTCCATCATAATAAAACCCACCATATCCATTATTACGATTCCCATCATAATATTCTTTTCCAAGCTCCCATGCTATAAATTTATTTTTTAGCTTTCTTGTAACAACTCTATTTACTTTAGACTTCTTTCTAAAATATTTTGGATCAAAATACCCCATAATTAAAATTTTATTACTGGTCTTAAAATTTTGCCATTTTTAAATTGTTTGATAGCACTATTAATATTTTTTAAATTAGTATTTTTTTTTTGGTAAAATTCGTTTTATATCTTTTATTTGATCTAATAAAATTTTTTCATTAAGACTAAAGTTTCTCATTGTAGTTCCATTCTTACCCCAAGCACCTGTAAATGTTTTGCCTGAGATAAAATCCCAAGTATTAAGATTAATTTTTTCTTTTAACTTTGTATTTCCAATTATTATAAATCTACCAATAAATTTTTTACATAATGAAAAAGCTTTTTCTATTAATTTTTTGGAA
>MDSZ01249647.1_pt1 | contig 15901 bp, 16 predicted proteins | sample 811201 | NCBI WGS metagenome assembly MDSZ01 (sample SAMN05326647, study PRJNA326480) | marine metagenome | isolation source: seawater | place: Indian Ocean: North | collected 2010
GATGGCTTGGCGGTAGCGCCTAAAACGACGAGCCAAAACTACTAAATTTCTGGGCGAAAGCCTAGAAATTTATGTGGTTCTTCTCCAAAAAAATCTAGATAGTAAATAAAATAAAATCACTCCTACAAAATAATTCCATTCAAGAGCATGTTTAAAGTGAGTATTACCTTTTGCAAGTAATATTGGTAAACTTAAAATTGCTATTAACGCTAGTAAAGTTACTAAAACTATTTTTATTATTAAAACTTTCTTATTTATAAATTCCATTAATTTTTGTTTAATTTTGTACAAGTGATAAACTAGAATTCCTTGAGCTATTATTTCAAAAATAATAAAAAGTAAAAGTACAACTCTTCTAAAAAGTTTATAAATTTGGATATCAAATTTTACTCCTAATAACATAGAGTGAATTACTAAAAATAATGCCGACAAAATTCCAAAAGTTTTAAATTTATAGTTTTTATTCGAATTATTAAATTTGTTCACCAATTCGTTATTTTTTTTCCAATAGAAAAATAAGAGCAATGCAGTAAAGAACATTGAGGGTTTGAAAATTAAGTACTGTGGAAAGGTTCTTGAAGCTCTGCTTATTGATAAACTACCATCTAAATATGGAATTGAAAAACCAGACCTGCCAATTTGATCAACTGAGAAAAAGGTATTTTCTAGAAACTCTGGGTTTTGTGAAATTATCAAACATATGTTAATTGCAAGCAATGGAATGATAAAAATCCACAAACTCAATTTTCTTATTTGAGTTATTTCTCTCATAATTAGATAAATATTGATTATTTTCTTTTATTTCTTTTTCTAGCTCTTCTTTTTTTTGAGCCGATTTTACGTCGTCCTCGGTGTTTTTTGGGGTAACCCATATTTTTTTCTCCTTTTATATATTTTGTTGTATAAAAACTATGTAAGTTTCAATTATACTTATTTTATGAAAAAGTCTATAAGCACATTTTTAAAGCATCCAACAAAAGATAACGCTAACAGATCAGCAAATCCGCCAGTTACAAGAGCATCTACTATTCTCTTTAATTCTATGCAGGAACTTGTTCGTCATGAAAAAAGGATAAAAGCCAATAAGAAGATTAGCTATTACAGCTATGGAAGGTATGGAAGCTCAACAACTATTGAGCTAGAAAATATTCTAAAAGAGCTTGAACAAGCTTACCACGTTTTTTTAACAGGAACAGGTTTTGGAGGTGTAGCGCTTGCAATAATGAGCTTATGTAGACCAGGGGATGAAATTTTGGTTTCCGATAATGTTTATGGACCAACGAAAGAAATTTCAGAGGAGCTTGTCAAAGAATTTAATATTAAAGCTAGTTTTTATGATCCAGATAATTTTGATGATCTAAAAAATAAAGTAAATAACAAAACTAAAATGATTGTAGTAGAAAATCCTGGAAGCAATACTTTTGAATTTCAAGACTTATCGAAAATTGTTCAATTAGCAAAGAGAAAAAAAATTTTAACTTTTCTTGATAATACTTGGGGAACACCTTTATATTTAAAGCCTCTGCAGATAGGATTTGATATGTCATTTACTTCTGCAACAAAATATTACTCTGGTCATTCTGATGCAATGGGTGGTTCTCTAGCGGTTAATAAAAAAGTGTTTAAAAAAATTATGTTTTTTTATAAACTTTCAGGATATAGAATGTCAGCGGACGAGGCCTACCTTATAATTAGAGGCCTAAGAACCTTAGATGTAAGACTTGAAAAACATTATGAAAATACAAAAAAAATAATAAATTTTTTAAAAAAGCAAAAAAAAATTAAAGAAATTCTTTATCCCTATAAACCATCATCGAGAAATTATAAACTTTGGAAAAAATATTACACCGGTGCTAACGGATTATTGTCAATAGTTATCAAAAGTAAAAAAAAATCATCTGTTATTAAATTTGTAAATTCTCTTAAATTATTTGGTATTGGTTATAGTTGGGGTGGATTCGAAAGCTTAGCTATCTTGCAAGAGTTAAGAGGTGAAACCAAATATACTAAAGTTAGAAGATATTTAAGATTTAAAAAAGATGAGCATATTGTTAGACTTCATATTGGATTAGAAGATCCAAATGATTTAGTCGCAGACCTAAAAAAATCTCTTAAACATATAAAATGACAAGATTCATTCCAAATAAGTTAGCTTTAATAGTTTTGTTATCTGCTTGCACAATAATATTAATATCAATGGGGCTTAGACAAACCTTTGGTCTTTTTTTTAAAGCTTTTGAGGAAGGTATTGGATGCACTAGAACAGAGTTTGGATTAGCTATTGGTTTACAGATGTTATTCTGGGGAATATTCGCACCACTTTTTGGTTTTCTGGCTGATAGATTTGGAGGAAGTAAAGCTGTATTTTTAGGGTTTTTAATTTTTGGATTAGGCATTTATATGCTTTACGCAGGACCAAACACTGGGATTTATTTTCAAATAAGTTTAGGAGTTTTAGTAGGTATTGCTTTGGGAGCAACTGCAATAGGTGTTCCGGTTTCAGAAGTTGGAAAACATTTTCCTAATGAAACTAGAACATTAGCTACTGGATACGTAACCGCTGCAGCCTCTGTAGGATATTTTTTATCTCCACTGTTCACTCAATATAGTTTGGGAGAAGCTGGCTGGGAACAGACACTTAAATATTTTATGTATTTTATTGGTTTTGGACTCATAGCTTCTCTATTTTTATTACCTTCGAATAGTATGATTAACTCATCTCAAGCTGATAGAGATCAATCTTTTTCTTCAGCAATTAAAGAAGCATTTGCACACAAAGGATATGTTTTATTAGTGTTAGGATTTTTTGTTTGTGGTTTTCAAATAACATTAGTTGGTACCCACGTGCCGGGATATATGCAAGATAGAGGCATGGACGGATGGTCTGCAACAATTATTTTAGCGCTTATTGGGTTATTTAATATTTTTGGAACTTTAGGAATGGGCTACCTCGGAACAAAGTATAAAAAAAAGAATTTATTGAGTATTCTCTATGCTCTTAGAGCTGTAAGCATTTGTGTATTTATATTTTCTCCTCCATCTCTCATAAACTCAATAATATTTGGTATCACTTTTGGATTATTATGGCTGTCCACGGTTCCGCCTACGAATGGCATAGTTGCTCAAATATTTGGGACAAAATATTTGAGTACTCTTTTTGGCATAGTGTTTTTATGTCATCAGATAGGAGGATTTGCTGGAGCATACTTAGGCGGTTATTTTTACGATAACTATGGTTCTTATGATTACGCTTGGTATATTGCTATAGTGTTATCAATATTCGCTACTTTGGTTCATTATCCCATTAATGAAAATCCTATCATTAGAAAATTAGAACAGATTTAAATAAGTTCAGCAATTGTGCATAGAACAGCCTGCAGTTGTATTATGAGTCCACTTTAGAATCAAAAGTGAATCAAAACGTGAACATTTAGAAGTGTGCTTTATGGGTTGTGGATAATTATTTTTGTTTTAATTAGATTTCGTATTTAGTAGAGTTTTAATAGTAATTTAACAATTTTATTAAAAAATAAAAAAAAGGAGAGCTCATGTTTTCAAAAGAATTAGGACAAAAGTTAGATCAATATCATTTATTAAAACACCCTTTTTATCAAATTTATTGGAACGAGGGAAAATTAACAAGAGAAATTATAAAAGACTATGCAGAACAGTACTACCAACACGTTAAAGCTTTTCCTAGATATATTAGCGCAACACATTCAATCTGTGAGGACATCGAAAAAAGAAGAATCCTATTAGAAAATTTACAAGATGAAGAAAATAAAGATGGAGATCATCCGAAACTTTGGAAAAATTTTGCAAAGTCTGTAGGAGCTGATGAAAAAAAAATTGAAGATGTAAAACAATATGCTTTCACTAAAGAAATGATTGATAATTTTTTCTCTCAAGCAAGAGCATCTTACGCAGAGGGATTGGCATCTTTGTATACATATGAAAGACAGATACCAGAAATTGCTGAAACAAAAATTCAAGGACTTAAAAAATTTTATGGAGTAAGTTCAAAAGAAGGTCTTGAATTTTTTGAGGCACATAAATCTGCAGATGTTATACATAGAGCTGAATGTGAAAAGTTGTTAGACAGTTTAACTAAAGAAGAGCAAGTAAAAGCCGAAAAAGCTTCTTTAAAAACTGCTAAATTTCTTTGGAATTTCTTAAGTGGCATGACAGAGAAACATAAACTTGAACAGGTTGCAGCTTAAAGTTCAATACAAAAGTTAATGAAGAATGATAATCATGTTTGGGATAATAAACTCCCAACAGCTCAGATGTTAGGTCGTTGGCAACCTTGGCATGCAGGTCATCAAAAACTATTTGAAGAAATCTTAAAAAAGACAGGCCAGGTTAATATTATGGTCCGTGATGTAAAAGGTGTTGACGACAACCCTTTTGATTTTGACACAGTCAAAAAAAATATCTTTGAAGCTTTGAAGGAATATAAAAATAGAATTAAAGTTACATTGGTGCCTAATATTACAAATATTTGTTATGGAAGAGGTGTAGGTTATAAAATAGAGGAAATCGTCCTAGATGAAAAAACTCAACAAATTTCAGCAACAAAAATTAGAGAACAAATGAGAAAAGAGGGGAAACTCAAATAGTTGCGATCCATTCTCACTTGACCTAAAAATATCTTCTATATAGAATAAAATTTTCTAAAGGATAATCAATATGCTTACAAACAATCCATTTTCAGAATTAGCTTTGATCATACCAAGCTCTGTAATGCAATTTTTTGTAATTGCCATGATACTCCTTGTTATAATAAGCACTGGTTTAGACATGCTCCATAAAAAAAATGTTATTTATTTTTTCAGAAACGCCAAAAAGGCAAAAAAATCAGCAAAAAAAGATTTAAGTGTAGGTAAAAAGACAGCAGTAATACTAAAAACTGTAGCTCACGATATTGCTACTACTTCTGAACTTGGAATGGGAAAAAGAAGATTAGCTCATGTTATGGGAATGTACGGGACAATATTGTTTTGGATAACATCAGTTCTTTTAATCTTTAATTATACAGATGGTTCAAACGCTCCAACATACATAACAATTTCATGGCATATTGGAGCACTTTTAACTTGTTTAGGTGGCTATTGGTTTTGGTTTTTTTTAAGAGTTGATGTTTCTGCAGAGGCACATCCTTGGTATAGAATTATAACTGCAGATTTATTTGTGTTAGCGTTATTAGCATGTGCAACTTTTGGGTTATTATGGTCTTATTTTCAATATACTGATAAACCAGTTTATAGTTTCTTATTTTTAACTCTCTATATATTTTCAAATTTAATTTTATTTGGAGGTGTATATTGGTCAAAATTTGCTCACATGTTTTATAAGCCAGGTGCTGCAATACAAAAAAATTTAGCAGAAGCAGATGGATCTAGAGACAATTTGCCACCACCAGCAGATGCACCAGAGCAATTTGGTCTGGGAATTAAAAGAGAACAACCAAAGCATTATTAAAGATTTTATGGTAAGAAAAGGAAAGGGAGATAAATAAATTATGTCAACATTTGTATATATGACAAGGTGTGATGGTTGCGGACACTGTGTAGATATTTGTCCTTCAGACATAATGCACATTGATGAGACTATAAGACGTGCGAAAAATATTGAGCCAAATTTCTGTTGGGAATGTTACTCTTGCGTAAAAGCATGCCCAAACCATGCAATAGATGTGAGAGGTTATGCTGATTTTGCTCCTATGGGTCATAGCGTTAGGGTTAGACGAGAAGAGGAGAAGGGAACAATTTCTTGGAAAATTAAATTTAGAAATGGAACTGAAAAAGATTTTGTCTCACCCATTACAACAAAACCCTGGGGTAAATTTATTCCAAAATTATCAGAGGGAGATAAACCAAGACAAGGAGAAATGAATTCTCAAATTCTATATTCTGAGCCAGAGGGCCTTGATACAAAAAAAGACCTTCCTACTATAAGCAAAGACTCATTTAAAAAAGGTGTTTATTATTAATGCCAAAGAATAAAACTGTTCAAGAAAATTGTGATGTATTAGTTGTTGGCGGAGGTATGGCTGGCACGGGAGCCACATTTGAAGCTAGACACTGGGGAAGAGATTTAAAGATTATTTGTGTTGAAAAAGCTAACATAGATAGAAGCGGTGCGGTTGCACAAGGTCTATATGCTATCAACTGCTACATGGGTATGAGATGGAACGAAAACCAACCTGAAGACCATGTAAGATACGCTAGAAATGATTTAATGGGTTTAGTTAGAGAAGATCTTGGTTACGATATGGCTCGTCATGTTGACTCTACAGTACACATGTTTGATGAGTGGGGTCTACCAATGATGAAAGATAAAAAGACTGGCAGATATCAAAGAGAAGGTAAATGGCAGATAATGATCCATGGTGAAAGTTATAAACCAATAGTCGCTGAAGCTGCAAAAAAATCTGCAGACAAGATTTATAACAGAATTATGGTTACTCATTTATTAATGGACGAGAATAATAAAAATAGAGTAGGTGGAGCAGTAGGTTTCAATATGAGAACTGGTGATTATCATGTTTTCAAAGCTAAAACAGTAATAGTAGCAGCTGGGGGAGCTTCGCATATTTTCAAACCACGAGCAGTTGGTGAAGGTATGGGAAGAACTTGGTATGCACCTTGGAGTAATGGTTCAGCATACGCATTACCTATAGCTGCTGGTGCAAAGATGACACAAATGGAAAATAGAATTGTATTATGTAGATTTAAAGATGGGTATGGTCCTGTTGGAGCATATTTTTTACACCTAAAAACTTACACTCAAAATGCTAACGGGGAGAATTACGAAAAAAAATGGTATGACAAGACTAAAGAATTAGTTGGTGAGTATATTGATCATCATCCTACTCCAACATGTTTAAGAAACCATGCATTTATCCAAGAAGTAATGGCTGGTGGTGGCCCAATACATATGGTCACAAAAGAAGCGTTCCAAGACCCACATTTAGAAACAGTTGGTTGGGAAAACTTTTTAGGAATGACAGTTGGGCAAGCTGTTGTGTGGGCTTCGCAGAATATAGATCCGAAATATACTAATCCTGAATTAACTACATCAGAGCCTTACGTTATGGGATCACATGCAACATGTTCAGGAGCATGGGTAAGTGGACCTGAAGATATCGCTCCGCCAGAATATTTTTGGGGGTATAACAGAATGACCACAGTAGAGGGTTTATTCGGAGCTGGCGATACAGTAGGAGGAAGTGCACACAAATTTTCATCAGGATCTTTTACTGAAGGTAGATTAGCCGCTAAAGCTGCAGTTAAATATATTGAGGATAAAAAAGCAGAAAATTTAAAAGTTTCAGATACACAATGTAATAATTTAAAAGAAATTATTTATAAACCATTAGACAACTACACAATTGGTAGAAATGAAATAACAGGTGGAACGGTTTCGCCAAGTTACATTTCTCCTATACAAGGCTTACAAAGGCTTCAAAAAATTATGGATGAGTATGTAGGTGGAATTAGCGCAAACTATATGACAAATGACAACTTGCTTAAAAAAGGTTTAGAGCTTTTAGACTGGCTTCAAGAAGATTTAGAGAATGTTGGTGCTGAGGATTATCATCAATTAATGAGAGCATGGGAGTTAAAGCATAGAACTTTAACTTCTCAATGTGTTACAGAACACACATTATTTAGAGAGGAAACTAGATGGCCAGGATACTATTATAGAGGCGATAAACTTAAACTTGATGATGAAAATTGGCATTGCCTAACAGTTTCCCGAAGAGATCCAAAAACTGGTAAATTTACGATGGAAAAAATGCCGGTTTACCATATCGTTGGGGACGAAAAAGAGAAAAAAGCCTCTTAAATTTTAAATGGATCTACTGGAAAAAAACGATGATGAAATCATTAAGATCGCAAGTCCTATTTGGTCCAATCTTATAAAATCTTCAAATATTCAAGATTACGGGGGTTTTACAAAAGATTTCTCTTCTCAAATGTTATACGGGGCCAACGAAGTAGAGCTTGGCAAACAGTGGGCAAACAATAAGTTGCTTACAAGTTTATCTGAAAATCAAGAGGTTTTAGGTTGTATTAGAAGAGATAAATTTATTACCGTTCTATACAAACAAAAAAGCAACGTACTTCCTGGAGAATTTTTAGGAAGATTAGTTTTAGGAGTTGAAGGAGAAATGGTAAAAGTATTTGGAGCAACTATTTATTAAGATTGACAATATCTTTTTTCAGGCTTACTTAGAAGAATGTTAGACATTTACCTTCCTATCGCACAAGTTAATGTTGATATATTTTTATTACTTTTTTTAAGTCTTGCAGTTGGAGTTCTATCTGGATTATTCGGTGTAGGTGGCGGGTTTTTAATGACACCCTTTTTAATTTTTATGGGTATACCGCCTGTTTATGCAGTTCCAAATGAAGTAAATAACATTTTGGCAACCTCAGTTTCTGGATCACTAACCCATTGGTACAAGAACACTTTAGATTATAAAATGGGCCTTATGATTGTATCTGGAGGAATAGTTGGCACACTTTTAGGCATAACGACATTTACATACTTTTCAGAAATTGGAAAAATCAGTTTAATAATATCTTTGTTATATATGTATTTGTTAGCAATAGTAGGCACGCTTATGCTGATAGAGGGTATTAAAGAAAAAAGCCGTCAAAATAAAAAAACTTTAATAAAAAAAAAATTGCACGATCATAATTGGCTCCAAGGTTTACCATTAAGAATGAGATTTCATAGATCTAAACTTTATGAAAGTGCATTAACACCAATCTTACTTGGTTTGGTTGTCGGATTTGTAGCTGCCATGATGGGTATTGGGGGAGCTTTTTTAATGGTTCCGGCAATGATCTATATTGTAGGAATGCCTATTAAATTAATACCTGGTACTTCATTATTTGTTACTATTTTTATAAGTGCAATTGTTACAATACTTCATGCATTTAATTATGGATCAATTGATTTATTTTTAGTAATTCCACTTATTATAGGATCAATTATTGGAGTTCAATTAGGTCAAAAGCTCGGTCAATTTCTTGACAGCACTGAATTGAAATCCTTATTTGCAATGCTTTTATTGTCTGTTTCAATAGCTATAGGTTATGACTCATTCTTTAGAGATAAATCAAATGTTATAAATGAAACCAAGGCTATGAATACTGATTTAAATTCACTAGCTGAATTCACACTTAAATTTTCTAATGATGTTCCTTTTTTATACGGTGCTTTGGCAATTTTATTAGCAATTTCTTTAGGAGCATTAGCTGCTTTTGCAAGAAAAATTTTAAGTCCTGTTATAAGGAAACTGTTAAGCGATTTTAAAAACAAAAATCAACCTAAAGATAAAGAAGAGATTAAATTTCCAGAAAAATAATATTTTAGGCGCTTCTATAAAGTTTTGTCATTACAAATTCCCTGTGCCCTAAAGCTTCCGCACAAGTCAATCTTCCATTTGCAACTCTTAGCATTGTTTTGATTAATTCATCACCTGCTTGAGAAAGGTTCATTTCCCTTGATAATATTTTTGATACATCACAGTCAACGTGTTCTTTCATTAATTTAGCTGTTAATGGATTTGCAGTAAGTTTAACGACCGGTTCTATTGGATTACCAATTATATTACCTTGTCCAGTAGGAAATAAGTGAATATTAAAACCACCTGCTGCCTGCAAAGTTACACATTCTGCTGCTGCTGAAGATGTATCCATAAAATATAAACCTTTACCTTTCTTAGGTTCTTCTGCAGGTTCTAAAACGTCAATGAATTTTAAATTACCAATTTTTTGGAAATTACCAAATGCCTTTTCCTCAATTGTTGTTAAACCTCCAGCAATATTTCCAGCCGTAGGTTGACTTTCAGAAAGATCATTAGTTGCTTCCTTTAAGATAAAATCATTATAGGAACTCCAAGTCTTCATAAATTTTTCTTTAGCTTCAGGGGTTGCTCCTCTGGCAGCACAAACTGTTTCTGCACCAGTTAATTCAGAAGTTTCACCAAAACAAAGATGAACACCAAATGGTTCTAATTTTTCCATTAAATTTCCAACAGTTGGGTTTGAAGCAAGACCCGATGTAGTGTCTGACTCACCACATTTAACTGAAATCCATAAATCGCTTAAAGGACATTCTTCTCTTTGTTTTTCTGAGGCCCACTGAGAAAATTCTTGAGCTTTTTTAGACGCCTTCATGATTGTGCCAATGTCACCTGTTCTCTCAATATGAAATCCTTCAACAGGTTTACCTGTTTTAGCTATTTCGTCTACAATTCTTTTTGTCCATTTAGGTTCAATTCCAATTACAATTACTGCCGCAACGTTAGGGTTTTTTCCTGTGCCTATCATGGTTCTAAAATGTAGCTCGAGGTCAGCTCCAAACTGCAATCTTCCATAAGAATGAGGTAAAGCTATTGTGCCTTTAATATTATTAGCTACGGCCTCAGCACAAGCGTTTGAAATATCATCGACCGGTAAAATGATTACGTGGTTTCTTGTACCAGCTCTACCGTTTTCTCTTTTATAACCTAAAAAACTCTTTGGAATATCCATCAATTTACCATTTCTTAGTTTTTACATTATGAACATGAACATGATCACCCTTTTTAATAGACTTTACAACTTTACCGATGTCATGTCCGTATTTTAAGATTGTATCACCTTCTTTTAAGTCTTTAAGAGCAATTTTGTGTCCTAAAGGAACCTCGTTTAAGGAATTTACTTTAATTGTTTTATCATTTTCCATTATCCAGGCACTGCATTCTTGGCCTTTTTTTGTTGATTCTATTACTACAACTCCCACGTTGTCTTTTTCATCATGGATAATTAAGTCTGGCTGTGACATAAAATATTTAATGGATATAGACTAAATTTTGATATATTGAAAGTAAGTTTTAATACATTTTAAGGATTTTTCTATGGCAAAAATGACTACTGAAGAAGCTTTTGTAAAAGTTTTGCAAATGCACGGAATCGAACATGCTTTTGGAATAATTGGTTCAGCGTTCATGCCAATTTCAGATATATTTCCAGACGCCGGTATAACTTTTTGGGACGTTGCACACGAAACTAACGGTGGATTAATTGCTGATGGTTATACAAGAGCTACTGGAAAAATGTCTATGGTAGTTGCTCAAAATGGCCCAGGAATAACAGGACTAGTAACACCAATTAAAACAGCGTACTGGAACCACACACCTCTATTATTAGTTACTCCACAAGCTGCAAATAAGACTATGGGACAAGGAGGATTTCAAGAAGTTGAGCAAATGAATTTGTTTAAAGATATGGTTTGTTATCAAGAAGAGGTTAGAGATCCATCTAGAATAGCTGAAGTTTTAAATAGAGTTATAGAAAAAGCCATTAGAGGATCAGCACCTGCTCAAATTAATGTACCTCGAGATTATTGGACACAAGTGATAGATATTGATTTACCGCCAATAGTAAGATTAGAAAGACAAGCCGGAGGAGCCGAGGCAATAGATAGAGCCGCTAAACTTTTATCAGATGCAAAATTTCCAGTAATATTATCTGGTGCAGGAGTCGTGATTGGTGGAGCAATTGAGGAATGTGTAAAATTAGCTGAAAAATTAGACTCACCTGTATGTTCAGGCTATCAACATAACGATAGTTTTCCTGGCAGTCATCCTCTAGCAGTAGGACCATTAGGTTACAATGGCTCAAAAGCAGCAATGGAGTTAATTGCAAAAGCCGACGTTGTGTTAGCATTAGGGACAAGGTTAAATCCTTTTTCGACACTTCCGGGATATGGAATTGATTACTGGCCAAAAAATGCCAAAATAATTCAGGTTGATATGAATTCTGATAGAATAGGTCTTACAAAAAAAGTTACAATTGGAATTTGTGGTGATGCAAAATTAGTTTCAAAACAATTGTTAGACAAACTATCGTCAAACGCGGGTAATTTTGAAAGACAAAAGAGAAAAGATTTAATACATCAAACAAAATCAGCTTGGTTACAAAAACTGTCCAGTTTAGATCATGAGGATGATGATCCAGGTACAGTTTGGAATAAAGAAGCCAGAGAAAGAGATAAAGATAGAATGTCGCCTCGACAAGCATGGAGAGCAATACAAGCTGGTATGCCAAAAGATGTTATCATTTCGAGTGATATTGGAAACAATTGTGCTATTGGAAATGCTTATCCAACATTTGAAAAAGGAAGAAAATATTTAGCTCCTGGTTTATTTGGACCTTGCGGATATGGTTTTCCAGCAATCTTAGGAGCAAAAATTGGTTGCCCTGAAACTCCAGTCATTGGTTTTGCAGGGGATGGGGCTTTTGGGATTAGTATGAACGAGATGAGCTCATGCGCTAGGGAAGAGTGGCCTGCAATTTCTATGGTTATATTTAGAAACTATCAATGGGGCGCAGAAAAAAGAAATACAACATTATGGTTCGATAATAATTTTATTGGAACAGAGCTTGATCCTGAATTAAGCTACTCAAAAGTAGCTAATGCTTGTGGTTTGAAAGGTGTTACCGTTAGGACAATGGAAGAGACAACTAAAGCAATTAAACAGTCATGTGATGATCAAAAAAAAGGTATTACCACTTTTATTGAAGTAATACTTAATCAAGAATTGGGAGAACCATTCAGAAGAGACGCAATGAAAAAACCTGTAAGAGTTGCAGGTATTAAAAAAGAAGATATGAGACCTCAAAAAGGATTAAACTAATTTAATCTAAGAACAGTAGACGGGTCTAATCTAACATCAAACCAATTTAATCTTACGTCTAAATGAGGACCAGTAGACCTTCCTGTAGACCCTACAGTTCCAATCACCTCTCCTTGTTTTATTTTTTGTCCTTTTTTTACGTAAATTTCTTTCATGTGCATGTATAAAGTAGAAATTCCATGCCCATGATCAAAAATTAATGTTCCACCTGTATAGAACAAGTCAGGCTCAACCATTGTTGCAGTACCGTCTAACATTGCTTTAATTTTAGTTCCCTCTTTTGCAGCAAAATCAATTCCATAATGAGGCCACTTTGGTTTTCCATTAAGAATTCTTTGACTACCATAGACACCTGTCACAATCGCATCATCTAAAGGTTTAATGAATTTATTTTTAAAAAAAGTAAGATTACTATTTATTGATCTTGCTTTACCTATTATCTGATTTTCTCTTTTTATTCTTTCGTAAACTTCTTTAGGTGGAGTAACTTTTTTTTCGGGTAAACCGTCAATTTTTTGAATTTTATATTTTCTTTTATAAATTTTTTTTTCTATTAATTTTGTCTCACCTTTTTTAGAAATTTTAATTAAAACATTATGTTTTCTGTCTCTTCCTAACCCAAAAACAAAATATCCATCTTTAGTAACTTTTATACTTTTATTATCTATTTTTACTTTAGAACCTGGTTCTGTTTTACCTAAAATAAAAGAACCTTGCTTAAAATCACCTTCAAATTCAACAGCTTGTAAACAAGTTGAAAAAAAAAGAATAATAATTGATAACTTAATTATTTTGCAGTCCATCCACCATCTACAAGTAATGATGTCCCAGTGATCATAGAGGAAGCATCCGATGCCATGAAGACAACCGCAGAAGCGATCTCATTCATCTCTGCAAAACGACCTAGAGCAATATTACCAAGCATATTTTTTTTAAATTTTTTATCCTTTAAAAATTTTCTTGTCATTGGTGTTACCACGAAAGTAGGACATACCGTATTAACTCTAATATTATACGGTGCTAGTTCTAACGCCATCCCTTTTGTTAAACCTTCTAAACCAAATTTAGTCATACTATAAACGCTTCTTTTTGGTCCACTAACATGACCCATTTGTGATGACATATTTACAATAGATCCTCCAATTTTTTTTCTTTTTTTATTTTCTAGCATTTTTATCGAAGCTAATTGAGCTACGTTAAATGAAGCTACTGTGTTAACTTTTACTAAATGTTCCATATTTGCTGTATTAACTTTTAAAAAATGTTCTGGAATATTTGTACCAGCATTATTAATAAGAATATCAATTTTATTTTGTTTTTCTATAACACTTTTTATATCAGAGTAATTTGTTACATCACAAATGTATGATTTACATTTAACTTTAAATTTTTTAATTAATTTTGATACTTTGTCCAAGTCTCCCTTGGTTCTACTGATTATAATTAAATTCGCTCCCGCTTCAGCTAAAGCTAAAGCACATGCTCTTCCTAACCCTTTTCCAGCTCCTGTTACCAGCGCATACTTATTTTTTAAATTATATTTTTTTAAATACATCTTTAGGTTAATAGTTTTATATCAGTATATATTAAATCTATAGCTACCATTAATATAGCAATTAAACCAACCCAAGCAATCCACTTATATTTTTTTATCCAACTTGAAATCAAATTTGCAGCTACAGCCATTAAAACAATAGATAAAATCAATCCAAATATTAGCAAATGATAGTGATGTCCTGCAGCACCTGCAACGCCAAGCACGTTATCCAAGCTCATTGTGAAATCAGCCAGGAGCACTGTCCAAATAGCTTTTAATAAGTTAGAATTATCAACTTCGATATTTTTTTCATCTGAAGCATCTCTTATAATATCTGTGTATAATTTATACACTATGTATAATAATAAAATTCCACCAATTAATCGCAAACCTTTAATCTGCAATAGATAAGCAGTAAGTAGAGTTAAAATTATCCTAAGAACTACTGCACCTCCTATTCCCCAGAAAATAACTTTTTTTCTTTGATCAGGTGGGAATTTTGAAGCAACCATTCCAATAATAATTGCATTATCTCCTGCTAAAATAAGATCAATAAACACAATTTGAGAAAAGACAATTATTTGTTCTGACATTTATTGATTCAATATCATGTCTGATGCCTTTTCAGCAATCATTATAGTAGGTGCATTTGTATTGCCAGACGTGATATTAGGCATAATGGAGGCATCAACTACCCTTAAATTTTGTAAACCTCTTACTTTTAATTTTTCATCAACAACTGAGTCGTCGCCTTGACCCATCTTACAAGTTCCTACAGGATGGAAAATAGTTTGTGTATGTTCGCTCCCAGCCTGAACCAGTTCTTCATCGTCTGTAATATGAATTCCAGGTCTATATTCTTCTGGTTCATATTTTTTAAAGGCCTCAGTTTCTAACATTATTTTTCTCACAATTTTTAGACCCTTTGCAGCTACATCTCGATCTTCTTGAGTTGAAAGATAATTCATTTTAATAGTAGGGTTATCTCTACTATCATTGCTGACAATATTTATTTCACCTCTACTTGTTGGTCTTACATTAGCAACAGTAGGCGTTATACCATCAAAGTCATGCATTTTTGTAGCACCTAATATGTCAGTGCTTATAGGTTGAACATGAAACTGTAAGTTAGGAGTAGCTCTTGAGGGATCGCTTTTTAAAAAACCACAAACTTGACTTGCACCCATAGTCATTGGCCCACTTTGATTAAAAATATATTCTAATCCTATTAGAAAGTTTCCAAATAAACTGTTTATCTTTCCATTTAACGATTTTAAATTCTTTACTTTATAAACTGGTCTAAACATTAAGTGGTCTTGCAAATTTTTTCCTACACCTTTCAATTCTTTGATAGTTTGTATTCCGTATTTTTGGAGTTTTGATTTATCGCCAACACCAGATACTTGTAGTATATGTGGTGATCCGATTGATCCTGCTGAAAGTAAAATTTCTCTATTCGCTTTTACTGTTACAAGTTTATTACCTAGAAAGTAACTTACACTTACAGCTTTTTTGCCTTCAAAATTTATTCTTTGAACATGTGCTTTAACAGTTATCTTTAAATTTGGTCTACTTTTAACTGGATTTAAATATCCTTTGGCAGCACTACATCGTAATTTAAGTAATTTTTGGCGACTTGTTGTAAATTGAAAATAACCTACTCC
>MDSZ01006439.1_pt1 | contig 15900 bp, 12 predicted proteins | sample 811201 | NCBI WGS metagenome assembly MDSZ01 (sample SAMN05326647, study PRJNA326480) | marine metagenome | isolation source: seawater | place: Indian Ocean: North | collected 2010
GAGAGAGAGAGAGAGAGAGAGAGAGAGAGAGAGAGAGAGAGAGAGAGAGAGAGAGAGAAACTAGCAGTATGTAGGCTTAGAAAGACGTGTATCTATATGTATACTATCATACACATCAACACATTTTCCAAAAGTAAAAGCGTCACAATTTTAACACTCGAAGTGAAACGCGAGAGAGTGAAGCTTCACGCGATGGGTAACTCCGCGTCCACTCCTGCGTCGAGTCCAGATCTGGCGAACCAACCGGACGACCCACCGTGCGCGTCTGGTAAAGCGTTCGTGCGTCAACAACAACAACAACAACAACAACAACAGTCCGACTGTCCAATACCGGAAGAAGTACGAAACGATGCGTCCAAATTCGGCGTGTATAATGTGTACAATCAAAGAATAGACGGCAACGCGACGGCGTCATCATCGTCGAGCGCATCTTCGTCTTCCCAGGAACGGGGCGGATTTAGATTCCTAGGTCGTCTAGACCCACGAAACAACATGCCCTCGTTAGCGAACCAAAAACGAGCTCCTGGGCAGAAAATAGCTCTGAGTACCGAAAGAGAAGCGTCAAAGATACCAAAGTCGGGAGCGGGAACCACGTGGCAATACCCGAGCGCCCAGATGTTTTACAACGCCTTAGTGCGGAAAGGGAAAGCAGATGACGTGGATGAAAATGATGTGGCGACGGTAGTGTCAGTACACAACGCGATGAACGAGGACACGTGGGACCGCGTCGTGACGTGGGAGAAATTACATCCGAGAGCGGCGGAAAATGAGGGGCCGAAGTTAGTGCGGTTTCGAGGAAGGCCGGACGATTTGTCTCCATTAGCGTGGGCGAGGTATTTAATGGGAGGAGGGAAGCCATTCGATAGGCACGATTGGTGGATTGAGAGAGGCGACGAGGAAATAAGGTACGTGGTGGATTATTATTTTAAAGAGGACAAAGCAGGGACGCCAGAACAGTTTGAGTTGGTCGTGAGGCCGGCGTTGGATTCAGTTGGGAGCGCGATGGATAGAGCAAAGATGTTTACGTATGTGAATTGCGCGAGGTTTGGTGTGCCGTGCCCAATAACTGGGAGCTCGAGCGTGATTGGAGAGAAAGCAGTGGCAGCGGGGGAGAAGAAGTAAAATTTTTTCATCTACTGAGTACGCGTGCTAGATTTTGTATTTAAACAATAAGGGATGCTACATCCTCTATATGCTATAACTGTCCGATGCTAATTCTGTCATTATGTTTACTACAGCTATTACTATATATTCAAGCCTTCGTCGTCGTCATCGTCGTCGTCGCTTAAGGAGTCGTCGTCAGCAGACGGAAGCTTTTGGCCTCTTTCGAATTCACCTTTCAAGAGCTCTTTTTCCGCTGCGGTACAATCGACACCTTTTTGGCAATCTGGATCGGCGGAACTTTCCAAATCGTCTCCATCGTATTTACCTAGCATCGCGTCTGGCTTACAATCGTTCACGTCCGCAAAGCGACACCCGCAATTCCAGTTCCTCTCGCTGGTTGGATTCTTCCAATCGTATTTGCAAAATGTCAACAAATTTCCTTGCCCGTACGCCTCGAAGGCCTTTTCCTCGGTATCGAATGAGTGCACGTCGTTCCCTTCCGTTCGCGCGCCTAACCCTGTAAAATAATGATAGGACATTATTACGTTTCTGCTGTTATTGTTTTGCTTTTGAACTTTTGTTCGATCTAAAACCTCCCCGGCTCGCGTTTGTAAGCCTTTGGACGCTTGCGCCATACCTTCGACGCCGAAGCCGTACACGTCAACAGATTTACATAATTCCGAACTCAACATGGCATACGCGGCAACAAAGCCGGACGAAGGGACGTTCAAGCCACGATACGGTCCAAAACCCGACTTGCACAACTTTTCTCTGTACCCCATCAACGGTTTGGAGGACATAGTGGTCGCTTTGGACGACAGGCGAATCGGAAGCACGTCCGGGCGGTACTTCTTCAACTGGTTCGCCAACAAACCAAACTCCTTTAAACTCGCTCTAGTGATAATAATAGCCACGTTATCTTCTAAAGCGTTGTTTTCCCAAGGCGTTTTCCCTTTAAACGAGCTCGATTTGAACTGGCGCATGGCATGTCGCGCCTTGGATGGATCTTTCAATTTCATTCTTTTAAGTTCCTCTTCCTTTTCTTTGTTTGTGCGTTTCAGTTTAGACGGGGAGAGATAATATGCTCGCGTCCAAAGTCGATTGAAGACTCTGTGAGTGACTTTCAATCCAACGCGCCGACTGTACCCACGTATTGGCGCTTGATTGATACGTACGACCACATCGTGCGAATCGATAGCCTTTCCGTACTCTGAAAATCGCAACAGCCCAGAGTTCCCGACGACGGCGCACCTGCCCCAGTTCGTCGATAACCCTCTTGGATCGTTCTCAGCTCTTCTCGTTGCTTCTACCGCCGCCACGTTAGCGAGCTTTGCCACTCGTCGTTGTTGTGTTTTTTTCTCGCGTTCTTCTTCCGTAAGTATTTGTTGCTGTCGTTGTTCCGAAGCGTTCTCGTCTTCCTCTTCTCCATTCTCTAAAGCTGTTTTCATTTCCACGTCTAAACCGCGCATCTCATCGGTCGGCATCCACGACAACGTCACTTTCCTCTTCATCTTATCTGGCGTCACGTTCTCTATATCCGTCACATCTGGGAGCGCCGCGCCTTTTCGTTCCTCGCTACACTTGACGAATCTTTCAAAGTCCAACTTTTCCTTCACGTACGCTCTATCAAACCACGTCACGTTCGAGGCAATCATGTGAGACGCGTACGAGGTTTCACCGGTCAAAGCGTTCACGAGTGCTCTCGCACGAATCTCTTCCGTCGTTTCTAACGCGTACTTTTCGATGGTGCTGTTTTCAATAAAAGACAAAGGCGCAACTAAATCATCATCATCATCATCATCATCATCGCTCGTCTCGTCCACGCCCACCCCACGCTCTCTCCTCCTCCTCCTCCTCCTCTTCTTTCCATCCAAGCGTGACGATGCTCTGGCCAAATCTTCCTCGCGTTCGCTCAAATGCGACGGCGTCTCCAGCACGCGAACGATGACGACGACAAGCATGAGACTTATCAGCCACGCGCGCGTCGAGTTCGTGTTCATTCTCTTCGCTCGTTAGGTATTCATTAAAAGCGCATTTTTAACAAACTTTCCAAAAACGCTTCCGACGAAAGGAATGATGATGATGATGATTGGACGTTGCTCAAAAGGCCAGCACCACATCGCGGTCCTCGTCCTCGCCCAAAGGACGAACGAACGAACGAACAAAACGCGTCTTTTTTGAGATGGGAAAAAACAACGTTGGTGTTGTTGGCCTTAATAATACGCGTTTTGGTCCGCACAAAAGAGAGAAAGGTTTTTGTCTATTTGTCCGGAGGCAAAAGAGACGAGGAAGGATTTGGAAAGATATTTCCTCCCTTGGGGAAAAGAAGGGGATTACAAAGAGATCTCTCTCTCTCTCTCGAGTACTATAGATGAACAAACAAAACGCGTCTTTGAGATGGGAAAAAAACGTTGGTGTTGGCCTTAATAATACGCGTTTTGGTCCGCACGAGAGAAAGGTTTGTATAAAATTTGTGGAGGCAAAAGAGACGAGGAAGGATTTGGAAAGATATTTCCCTTGGGGAAAAGAAGGGGATTACAAAGAGATCTCTCTCTCTCTCTCGAGTACTCTAATAGATGACGATGGATGCGCGGTAGCATCGAGACACGTTACAACGCGAACAATACCGCGCGCGGCATTCTTTTTACTCCCTTTATTCTCTCTCTCTCTCTCCCTTTGTTTTTTGTTTTTTCCATTCGCCTCTTCATTTTTGTTTCTCGTCGTTCGGACGTCTCATCAATCGCGCACATCGGTTTTGTCGAGAGATACGCTTTTGTGTGTTACTTAAAATCATCGCGTCGTTGCTGTTGTTGTTGTTGTTGTTGTTGTTGTTTTAAAACAACCCCAAGAACTTCTTCTTCCCTTTCTTCGCGTACTCCTCTTGCTTCCGTTTCTTCTCCTCCTCCATCTTCGCCTTGAACTTGTTGTAATCGCTGGCGTTGACCTCGCCATCCGGCGCGAACATCTTAAAGATGCCTCTGTCTTTCGGTGTCTCCTCCTCGGAAGACGATGATGCGTCCGAATCGTCTCCATCCGTGGCCTCGGCGTCGGCGTCCGCCTCTGCCTCCTTGGCGTGCAGCTTCGAAGCGCGTCTCGCGGAAGAAGAAGAAGAAGAAGAAGAACGCTTCGTCGTTTTGAGCGTCGTCGTCGTCGTCGGCGCGACGACGACGCCTCTTTGGGTGGCGGAGAGCGAAAACATGTTTGCGTACACAACTATAATAATAGTGTGGTGGTGTTAAATGGATGCTTTGTGTTTTTGGTCGTTGTTGTGTGTCGTCTTTGCGAAGAGAGCATTACTCATAGTCTGAAAATTGAACTCCTTTTTTGGATGATTGGACCAATCAAAACGAAGAGAGAAGAAGAGAGAGCAAATGGAATTTCGTCATCAAAAGGGGGGGCACTGTCGGGGCTTTCTCTTTCGTCAACAAAGAAGGGCAAAAAAAAGATATGGTCAAGTGTATTTAAAAAGGTCCCCTAACGAAAAAAAAATCTCTCTCTCTCTTTCTCTCTCTGTTTGGTGGTGTTTAAAAATGAGTGTTTGTGTTGGGGAAAAAAAGAAAGGAGCTTTTGAAACATGGTGTGTACACGGTATTAGAGTACTACGCTCTCCTTTTTTGGACGTTCAAAAACTCTCGACGACGATGCGGACGACGGCGTCGGCGGGGACGAGGAGCACCATCGTTGCGACTTTGACGACGACTTTGACGACGACGACGAGAGGAAGGAGGAGAGGAGAACGGCGCAAAAGAATTGGCGATGTTTTTTGTTTTGCAAAGCGAAGTTTTGGAAGCGATGAAGAAGAAGATGAAGAAGAAGAAGAAGAAGACCAATCTTTGATGCGGTCTCGATATCCTGGACAAAGACGTTTCGATGACGCGTTTGGAAACGACGATGTCCTCCCCAAAGTCGATTCTTGGGACGGCATTTTTGACGTTTCGAATGGTGATGATGACAATGATTATGTTTCCGTGAGAGGGCCACCAAAAACGTGTTCGGAAGCGGCGATTGAAGCGAGGAACGTGTTGAGATCGCTGCGAGAAAATCGAGATGGACTGCCGAGTAAGAGAGTGCGCGTGGAACTGCCGCTGCCGAGAGAGGATAAAGGAGATGAAATCGTTTGGCTGGGTTTGCATGGGCAGGCTGTCGACTGGAGGGGAGGTATTTCCGAAAGACTCGCAAAGACGAAAGTCGTCGTCGAGAATATGCTGTCTGGATACGGGTTTCAATACTTAGGATTATTAGATAAAGACGCGGATGGAATGGGTTTGTGGACCGCGACGGAAGACATGACTGTCGTTGCGCATCCGAGCGATACGACCATGCAGTTCTTCGTGAACTTGTTGCGAGGCGAGTATGGCAAGAGAGTCGTGAACGACCAAGCACATTTTTTAGTCGTAGTCAATGGGTTTTGGTCCGGAAACGGAGAGAAAGTTGGACAACCGTGGCAGTTCCAACTGCGCAAAGAAGCGAAAGAGTATTTAACGAACGGCTGGTGGGAGAAAGTGTACTCGTGTCGACGTACCAGATCCGCCGCCGGCATCGAAGGCACTTTAGTTCGAAGATATCCCGAGCCGTGGATGCTATTCGACGCTCGAGGCGTTCACTTATTAAAGCAATGGCAAGATGAACCGTCCAACCGTGAGATCGCGGAAACGTTGAATAACAGCGTCGGGCAACGCGAAGCCGTCGGGTTTAATAAGGATGCAAGCGAAACCTCCAGAGAAGCTGACGTCATCACCTAGCACTTAAAATATCTTGTAAAATATCTCGTTATAGTCACTTCATTCACATTACAAAAAAGAAATCCCCTCACATAAAAGAATAGCCCGCGTTCCACTTTGAACGGCGGCATGGGATGCGTCTCTTCCACGCCTTCTCCGGTGCTGGACGCGAACGAACAGCACGAACTCGCCTCTCCTCGGCAATTTCAATCCACCGCCTCGCAAGAATACAACGACTCGTGGACGTTTAAGGAATTGGACGACGTCGATAAAAAAGTGAGCAAGAAAGACATAACCGCGTTTTGGGAAACCATCGGCTCCGCCTTCTACGGCGGGTCGAAAGAGTGCTGGGAAGCGTTAGATGTGGCACTGAGGAAGACGGAGGACATCGCGTTCGCTCGAGAGATTTTGAACGCGTGCGGCTTGAAAGTGTGTCATAAAAACGCGCTCGTGTGTTTCGATGAACTTGGCTTTTTGTATACAATACCTCCTTATGCTGCTGGAAAGATAGGAGAAGAGGAACAGGAGGAGGAGGAGGAGGAGGAGGAGGCTTCTGTGCCAGGTTAGAAACGGTGGAAACGAGGCGATTCCCCGCCGTGTATACAAGTATATAGCATGTATTAGCAGTTGTTGTACACATATAATGAGAAGCTATAGCTAATAGTTCATTAGAAACGACGCGCTTTCGTTCGCTTTGAGATACGCGGAGAGGCGATTGGTGGTCGCCACGGCATCTTGGCAGGACGTGTTCGGTTTGAACTGGCAGAAGAGTTCAAAGTCTGCACCGAAGCATGCGATGCGGACACCGGAAGAGTCGGATTCATACCGAACGCGGTGGTGTTTCAACGTAGTATCGCATTTGTGCTTGTTGTCTTCTTGTTCAGTGGAAGTTTTGTTGTCGTTCTCTTTCTGGGACGCGGTATTATTATTGATATCGTCGCTCCCATCGCTGGCCTCGCTGGCACTTCGCCCATTCCCCGAGAATATGCGATGAGACACTGGAGAGAGATTGTTGCTTTCTGCAGTTCTATCACTACCGTTCAAATTCAAACCACCAAAGTTGAAAAATCCAGTTCGAAACTCCGAGGAGGACTGCGGCGATAAAGAGGAGGTGCTTCCTCCGGATTCTAACGCTTCATCCGTCGCCTTGTTTCTTACGATATCTTCCAACATTTCATCGCGAAACTTTCGATTCGTATTTTCGTAGTGTGCCGCGGCGTGCATTCTCGCGTACTCCCGGATGATGCGTACAGGTTTTTCGTCGTCGGCGTCTTCGTCCTCATCAGCTATCTGGTACTGACCGAGCTCCGGTTTCGCGTAAACGAAATGTTCGAGCTTTTCGATTGCGGCTTTTGCCGTTTCAGTGAGCAAAGCGTCCGATTCACTCTCTTCCTCGTCATCGTCTGATAGCGAGGGTCCAGATGCGACTGCTTGTACTAATGCTGGTCGAATGGTCTTTGCAATATCACTCTCGCGTTCGTGTGTCGCTAAAAATATGTCGGGCAATAAATTTTGGGAATGCAGTTGCGCGAAAAGCTCCTCCATGCTTTCGTGTGCGCGAGAGGCAGCATCTTCAGATTTTGAAACGATGGAGACGTACACAATTTCGTCATCCAACTTCTGTTTTACTTTAGCGTCGTCGTACTCGACCTCTTTACCTATGAGTTCGTCTTCGTTCAAACGCATTTTCATCGTTCTCACCAAGACGAACTTTGCCCCTTCCGCGCCGCTCGGTAAACATACGGACATGTCGTAGGCGTCTTCGCAAAAGGAGCTTTTGAACCTCTGAAGTGCCGTGTCTTGCGTGTTTATCATCGATGATGATGATGACGACGGTACTGGTGGTGGTGGTGGTGGTGGCTTGACGACAATACCTCCTCCGGCTAAAACCATCTCCTCGCCGAAACTCGCGTTGCGTTGATGACGTCCGTTTTCCTTTTGCGGCGATGATGAGGGATTCGCAACTGCTGCTGCTGTTTTAATAGTTTCATGTTCCATCTTCTTGTTCTTGTTGTTCTTCTTCTTTTTAAGGCTTTTATATCTATCTATCGTCCTCACGTGATGCATCAAATACCACACATCCTCCGCATTGGGTCGTTTTGATTCCAACGACGTGTTTGCATTGAATCCTTCGAAAACTCCTCGCGAACGCGTTTTAGGGGACGCGTATGCGACTATACCTTTTCGTTCAGTGTATATGGCAGCAAAACATGTCTTTGAATAATCACCACATCTCTCCAGCGCAATTCTAAGCACCTCTGTCATCGCCTCTCTTCTTTCTTTTTTCATCGCCAACGCTCGAAAAACTCTTCCACTCGTACACGCGAACACGTCTCTCCACTCGCCACTCTCCGCCACAGATTTTAAAAACACGTCCTCCTGTTCTTGGAAAAATGCTTTCCTGGGATCGAATCGGTGGTTACTTCTTCTCAAATTCATCTCAATCGCATTTCCAAATAGAAACACAAACGCTTTGGAAATCAGGTCGAGTTTTACTCTTAACGTGTGTTCCGTTTCGAGAGCATCGCGAGAGACGGCGGCGAAGCGCAACGCGCCTTTCCTCAGAACGGCTAAACGAATGTTACATTTCTTCGTTCTCTTTTCCACGTAGTGTAACTGTCCGGTTCTGTTCTTCTTCACACTCGCAAATCTATCCTTAATGCGCTTCTTCCCATCCTTCTCATCGTCGATATCTTCTCGTTCGCTTACATCCTCCTCCGTACTTTTAACTGTCTCGTCGTCATCTTCGTCCTCTGCTATCGCACATATCGCGCTCAACGCGCCAACAACCGTCGACAGCTTCAAAGCGTCTCCGAATCTCGTCCACACCGGTTTCCCGCTGCTCGTAAACGCCAGATAATGCGTCTTCGTTTCCATCCTTCGCGTCTCTCGAATGCCCCCCCACCAAAAGTGTTCGTCTTCCAACGCGTCGCGTCGCATTCCGTCCAATCTCGGTTCGTCGAAGCTCCAATACACCGGCGAAGACGGAGAGGATGAAGAAGACGACGACACCGACGGCGACGGCGACTCGATCATCTCTTTGTCTCTCTCCGTGCGTCTGGAGAGTCTACGCGTGTGGAAGCGCCATCTCTTTCTTTCTCTCTCTCTTTAAAAATGGGGGGGAAATTTCGAAAAACGAAAGTCCTCAAAACGCATATGCGTGCTTAAAGAGAGAGCGGGAGAGAGAGAGAAAGAGAGAGAGAAAGAGAAAGAAAGAGATGACATCGGATCCGTCGAGCGCAGTCGTCAACGTCCAGTTTAAATGGGGCAAAGAACTCTACTCCGTGGATGTGGACACGTCCCTCCCGGGTTTAGCGTTAAAGACGCAACTGTTTTCACTGACGAATGTCCCTCCAGATCGGATTAAAATCATGGGTTTAAAAGGCGGGAAAACGATCAACGACGACACGGATTTGAGTCAATGCGGGTTAGAGGAACTCGCGAAGAAAGGGAAGAAGTTAATGGTGATGGGCTCCGCTCAGGCGGTGGAGAAAGCACCGACGGAGGAGATTAAATTTGTAGAGGATCTCCCGGAAGAAGAGCAGCACGGGGCGCAGTTAGGGGAACGGTTTCGCCCCGGTCTGCAGAACTTAGGAAACACGTGTTACATGAACTCGTGCGTGCAGTGCTTGGGACACGTCGGGGAATTGATAAAATGTCTGGAAAATTTTGATGAAAACGCGGCGAGTACGAGCAGTGGGGGTGACGCGTCTGCGATGAACGTCTCCGGCGAAGGTTCGATGGCGTTGACGAAAGCTGCGAGAGATTTGTTTATTGAATTGAAAACGTCCAAAGTGGTGGTGACACCGTTGAGATTTTTGATGGTATTGAGGCAAGTGTTCCCGCAATTTGCAGATAGAGACGAGAGGAGCGGGGTTTGGAGTCAACAAGACGCGGAGGAGTGTTGGTCTGCAATCGTGAATTCGCTCGCCAACGCGTGTCCAAAAGTGAAGAACATTTTTGGAATCACACTAGAGACGGAGTTAAAATGCGAGGCGACGGGAGAGTCGAGAAGTGAATTGGATACGGTGAACTATTTGAAGTGTAACATTTCGATCGAAGTGAACCATTTGGCGGATGGCTTTCGTTTGCAATTGAGCGAAACGAGGGAAATTGGGAACAACGTTTTCGAAGGCCAAGCGAAAATTTCCAAGTTGCCGTCGCATTTGGTCGTGCAAATCGCGCGGATGTATTTCAAGGTGGACATTCAGCAAAAAGCAAAGATTTTGAGAGCGGTGACGTTTTCGAACACATTGGATGTGTACGAGTTTTGTAGCGACGAGTACAAGAAGGTGTTGGATAAAGGGAGGAAGTTGAGAGCGAAGGCTATTGAGATGAACGTGGACGAAGTGTTCGGGGATAGTTCAGATCCGGACGCGTATATTACGGGTCACTACGAGTTAGTTTCCGTATTGACGCATAAAGGACGGTCGGCGGATAGTGGGCATTACACTGCCTGGGCTAAGAATTTCATCATGGACGAAAAGACGAAGAAACCAGTGGATTCGTGGACATTGTTTGACGACGAGACGCCGCACGCGAAGAAAGAGGAGGACATTTTAGCGTTGAAAGGAGGCGGCGATCATCACATGGCTTACATGTTGGTATACAAAGCGATTTATGCTAAAGAACCGGTGGTGCCCGAGTCAACTAAAGTTGTCGAAGGAGAGGGCAACGGCGGCGAAGACGTGAAGATGGAATAAACTATAACTACAATATTTTTCCAAAAAACATCATCTACATGGTATGGTACCTATACATTTTACTACAATACAACAGTTTCGTACAAGTTGCCGCACTTTTCTGTCGGCGGCAGAAATCGCAAATAATGCTCTTGCTCGTGTTCCTCGACGTTGGAGAAGAGCCTTTGGTCGCATCGACACAGATGACACCGTTTGATTTGTACAACACTCTTTTTGCGTTTTCTCCCGAGACTTCTTCTTTTGAAAATCGTCAGATGGTGCACAGTATCCATCCACTGTGGTAAATACACTCTCTCCGTGACTTTAAACTGGTCGTCGAGAACTCTGAACATTTCCAAATCGCCGGTGTTCATTAAGTCTTCGCCGATTATAGCGACGTACTCACCTCGAAACGCCTTTAACGAAGTCGAGCCCATGTCTGAATCCGGCGGACAATAACACATGAACAACCCATTCGCGTGTTTATATTTTTTTATGGCATCCAAATGTGGCATTTTCTCCACCGTGTTGCTTACGCTAAACCCCAACCCTTCATCTACTTCATTGTCTATGAGATGGTATTCGTTGCCGTCTTCCGGCATCGAATCAGTCGCGGTGATGTGAATGCCAAATCGAAGCATAGCTCTCGCCCAAACGCCTTTCCCGGCGCCAACTTCGAGCCATTCGAATTGATGTGTTCTCGGTTTTTCATCAACTCGTTTCAACGCTTTCAACGCTGCTATCGTCGGAGTCGCGTAAGCATATAAGTACGTGCTCCATCTTCTCGCATTGTCCGTGAGGGTGTTATACGTCGTGTGTTCCAATAACAGATCTAACGAGTTTACTCTTATGTCTGTCCTTTTCTTTCTTATGTTGCGACGATACGTGGCGATGGTTTCTTCGTTTAGCTCTTCTCTAACACTATCCAGTATCGCGACGGCTTCTATAAACTTTGCTATTTGTATTCGAAATAAAGATATTACCTCGTCCTCGTCCTCGCTATTGAAAAAATCAAACCTTCTGTCGATGTCGTCCAATCTTTCGAGCCAACGCCAGCCTTGATTCAACGGGGAGGATATTTTTGCGCGATTTCGATACGCAATCGCTTTCTCTATACCATCTGAATACCCACAAAAGGAACAATAGCAGATGAAATCAACGTAGCCTTTTGGCCTGTGTCTGGCTATGTATTCATCAAATTCGTTTATGAGTCGCACGCGTTGTCGCAAACTTACCGCTTGAAGATTATTATTAGCGTCGTTTTTCTTCCTCTTCTTCCTCTGAGTAATAATACTCGATTTTCCACTCATCCTCGACATGGCCAACTCCATCGCATCCAATCCATTTTTTCCGCCGCATTCTTCTTGTTCGTCGTCATTATTGTCATCCTCATCGTATTCATACAAAATCTCCTTCATCCTCTCCAACATTATTTTGTATATCACTTCTTTTCTTTGTTGTCTCGAAAAGTTCGTTAAGATATCGGTCGCCCAATCGCAACGATTCGCGTGGCTCACGCACACTCTCGCGCACGCGAATACGGATAAAATCGGTTCTACATCTTCGTAAAAGTTCACTTTCGCCATCATTTTCTGCGTTTTCTGTGACAGAGTCCGTTCGTAGTCTTCGAACACGCGCGCAGAAGAGGAAGAGGAAGAGGAAGAGGACGTCTTCGTCCTTCGGCTCTTCAATTGGAAACTTTTCGATTCGAGCGGATTCGTTTTTTGGACGTCGTGGTCGTCGTGACCGCCGACAAAGTAAAAACCTCCTCTCGCGACGTGCGGCCAAAACACGCGCAGCGTCGCGATGACGTCGTCGTCCATCAACATCGGTTAACGACGCGGGTGTGGTGAACTCGTTTTTTTTTTGGACTCTTCTTTTTACAAGGAAAGTTTAGAGCTCTTTGTAACCCTAAATGTAATGTAAATTGCAATTTATATACTAAACTAAATAGGGTTTAGTTAGAAAAAAAAAGCAAAAGGGCGTGTGGCATAGTGGATATTGCGTCGGTCTACGAATCCGTAAAGAACCGAAGATCGCGAGTTCGATCCTCGCCTCGCTCATCATTTTTTTTGCTGAAAACAGAAGTTCGACGAGCGACGCGCCGTAGAATAGGACTCTTAAATATTATTTTGGTGGTACAGTACGCTGTGAGTAACATATACATGTATTAATTACACTTTTCGAAACCGTCCCAACTGTCTTTTGCCTTTTTGCACCGGCGCGTTGCGTCTTCGGGTCGCGGCGTGAATACGAGCGGCCAACGGTAACTGCTTCTTCTTCGCCTTCTCTTTATTCGAAGCGCCGCCGGTTTTCTTCAAACGTCTGGCGGTTGACGAACCGAATTCGTTGTCTTCTCGTCCGGCTAACACGGTGGCCAAGCGAGACGCTTTGTCGTGCGCGCGACGAATACCGATGGCGGCTAACGCGTCCGGGTTGACGCGACGCTCTGAAGCCCGATCGGCTTTACGCATGACTAAGCGCGTTAAATCTGTTTCAGCCGCGTTCTTGACTTTTTTAGCGCCCATCTTTTCCAAGTTTTCGTCTATTTTCGATTGCGTGCGCAATGCTTTGATCTTTTTAAAATCTTCGTCGCCGAATATTTTCTCCTGTTCGATTGGATTTTCTTCTTCCATTAAGCGCAATTGCTCTTCTTCTTCCAGTTTTTCTTCGTGCTCGGCGACTTTCTTCGCTTTCAAAACGGCTATTTTATGGCGTCTTTTCAGTTCTGCTAATGTGAGTTTACCGTTCGCGCGCAATTTTTTCTTCACGGGGAGGATATCGTTTTGTTCCAGTTCGTTTTCCGATAGTTCAATGTCCTCGCCGTCCTCTTCATTTGAATTCTCTTCAACATCAACGGCATCCCCCTCTTCATCGCTACTAACATCACTATTATCATCACTATTATTATCAAACTCAGTCATGTTTTCAATCTCCGCTACCAACCGCTTTCGTTTAATACGCTCTAACTGCAACAACTCCGCACCGTCTACACGTTCGCTCACCTCTTTTGTGCCGAACGCTTTCACGTTCTTTTCTAAATCGGCACCTTTACCTCTATCTTTCTTCTCCAACAAACTTGGCGCGAGTTCTCGAAACAAAGCAATCAACGCTCTTGCTGCAGTCGCTACGGGTTTGTCTCGTGCTTTCTTGTATTGGGACAAATCGCGAAGCAATTCTTCCGTCATGACTAAAGGAGTGCGATTGCAAATTTCACGAACGGAGTTTATGCCGACAGCGACAACTTCTGGTCGCGCTTTATCGTGGACAAATTGCGTGACGAGTTGTCTCAATAACGGTTCTATGGCGTCTGGTGGAACGAGTTCGTGGCACGCCGTGGCCGCCGCGGCGAGAAGTTTGGTGACCTGCGTTGTAAAAAAGAATTTAGTAGTATTAATATTCGTTAGTAATAAGAGAAAATCGATAAGGAGAAGAAGCAAACACAAAACTACGCTAATGAGTTCGTTTTGTTTTGCTGCGCCTGTTCGCGTGTGTCATCATATTTGGCGTCAAATACTAAGCGGTGGTTTTTGTATGCGTCATGTTATGAATGCGCTCCGCCGAATTTTTTGCTTCATTCGCCATGACATGCGCACACATGCACAGCAAAAACAGTATGTAAACGAAAGAAAAGAAACAAAACGTACATCTCTCTGGTTCGGTTGAATATATCTCTGTAAGAACGGATAGAAGTTCAACAAAATCAGCTGGTGCAAACCGACAACTCTGGAGACGACTTGCAAGAGAAACATTTTGGTCTCAAACGCTTGTGCGCCTTCTTTGAGCTTTTTAAAGAGCATCTCGGCGAAACCTTGCGGGTCGTCGATGAGTTGCATTGCGGCAAATCGAGCTTCGCCGTTATTGCCTTCAGCTTTGATTTGTTGCTTTCGGACGGATGCGATCATTCGTTTCAGTTTAGCTTGTTTTTTGCGCTTGGAAGATGCGAGGCCCTATTTTTGCGCGACAAGAGAGAGAGAGAGATGAAAAGAAGTCAGTTAGTTCGAGATCCAAACAAAGAAAACGCTCGGAATAAAAAATAAGTAACAAACATGTCCACAAATACGTAAACAGATGTGCAAACACGCCTCTGCGATCTTGGTGATTAGTTTGTCGTCACGGGGATCTTTCACCCTCGAGAGTAGCAAATATTGAATCTTAATCTTCATCGGCGATGTTTAGTCTCGTTTTGTTTCGTTTTGCGTGCGCGTACGCGTGAAAAGAGAGAGATATGAAAAAAACGCGATAGAGAAAAGTCTTCTTCTCATCGCTCGACTTACCTTATGATACGCTTTAAACACGTCGTCTTTACTCACGAGCTGCTTCCCGCCTTGATTCGTGTTCATATTCGTATTACCTTCGGCGACGTCGTCCTCTTCCTCGTCACTTTCCCCTCCTTCCTCTGCTGCTCTCTCCGCCGCTTCGTCTTGTCCGAGGAAAAACTTCAACCCAGCCACCAATATCTTCGGGTGTTCGTGATAGCACGCTTCAACAACTAAGTTCACGCTCTTCGCGTCGTTCCAAATGTTTCTTCGGTACAATTCGGTCACGATCGCCAACGCTTTCTTCGCCGCGACTGGATTTTCGTCTCTCACCGCGTCTCGCAAAAACTGCCGAACCACTCGATTATACGCCTCGTTCTTCTTCTTCTTATTCGCCAGTTTCACGTCTGCGACTACGTGTTTGAACACGAGCGACCTCAGCTGTTTATCTGGACATCGGAACAGTTTGAAAAAGAGAGGGAGCGCCGCGTTCACGCGCACAAAATTTCGGTTTCTCAGCACTATCAAAGCCGCCACCATCCGCCGTCTCAAACTGGCATCCAATCTCGCGCAGTTTGCATCGACCAGCGACACGAGCATCCCGGGAAACCAGCTGGATTCGTTCTCGTACGTGCCGTGCGTGTGTGCTAAAAACGTCACCAAGTCTCCGAAGTTCTCGTGGTCTTTATTCGCTCCCGTCGTTGTCGTCGTCCCCAACAAAGCGTTGTTGGAAAAGACGGCGTGCACCGCTTTGAAGTGTTCCAATTGCATGAGGAAATCGTCGCGGTAGCCATCCGGGTCGCGCTTGCATCGAGACTGGAGCTCGAGCAAATCTATTTTACCCATGCGCGGGCGTCGTCTTTCTTCGTCTTCGTCTTTGTCTTCTTCTTCTTCTCTGCGGTCGCAATGCGCGCGTTGTGTCGTCGTCTTCGGTCGCTTTACGCAGAAGACAAAAATCCATTCTTTCTTTTGGAAATGATACCCTAAATAATGAACACGTCTTCTCCAAGAGCTTTCTCCCGCTTTGCCTTCACAGACGACGACTTGTTCCGACTCTTTCGAAGAAGAAGAAGAAGAAGAAGAAGAAGAAGAAGAAGAAGAAGAAGAAGAAGAAGAAGAAGAAGAAGAAGAAGA
>MDSZ01216972.1_pt1 | contig 15899 bp, 15 predicted proteins | sample 811201 | NCBI WGS metagenome assembly MDSZ01 (sample SAMN05326647, study PRJNA326480) | marine metagenome | isolation source: seawater | place: Indian Ocean: North | collected 2010
CTTTCTTGTTAATAAAGAATTATAGTTTTTTTTCTAATAACTTTTCTATATTCACTTATGGCTTTTTATTGTTAATATTTACCGAATTAGTTTTGCGTTACACCGGGATAAATTCAATTTTAAAAATTTCATACATTGTCACTCCCTTTGTCTTATTAATATTTTTTTATTTTTTATTAAATTATAAATTTTCAAAAGAATCTAGTTTGTCATGAATAATGTATTAGTAAATTATATTTTGAAAAATTTTTTTAAAACTTTTTTTAAGGTGGTCTTAGTAATTTATTGTTTTGGAATAATCTTAAATTTATTTGAAGAAATCGAATTTTTTAAAAATATTGATGTAAGTATTTTCCTGCCAATTGTGTTAACAAGTATTTTTGTTCCTAGTATGATTGTCAACTTTTTACCCTTTATCATTTTTATCTCTAGTATGTGGTTTATGATTAAATTAAGAAATAATAAAGATTTGCTTATACTTAAAATTCATGGCTATTCAAATATAAGAATTTTTTTTATTCTTGCCTTAACATCTTTTTCAATCGGGTGGTTGGTTTTATTTGTGGTAAATCCTTTCACATCTTCAATGATAAAATATTACGAAAGTACTAAAGCTAAATACGCGAGAGATATTGATCATCTTGTAACTTTTAATAAAAATGGATTGTGGATTAAAGAGAGCTTAAAAGGAGAAGAAAGAATTATTACAGCAAAAAAAGCAAATCAATTTATCTTAAATGATGTCACTATATTTCATTTTGATAAAAAATATTTTTTAAAAAAAAAGATCAACGCAAAAGAAGCAGAAATAAAGACAAATAATTGGACTTTGAGTGACGTTATAATATTTACACCATCAAATGGGCTCTACAAAAAAGAAAGAATGTCTAATTACAATATTAATTCAATTTATGATTATGAAAAAATAATAAATTTATTTAATAATTCTGATACTTTATCATTTTTAGATTTGATTATAGATTATAACAATTTGTTAGAAAAAGGATATACAAAAGAATTTTTGAATCAAATTTTACACTCTATGTTAGCTTTACCTTTCTTTTTATTTTTAATGACTTCTCTTGCTTCAATCTTAACTATGAATGCTTTGAGCAAAACTGAAAATTATAAGTTTATTGTTTTAGGATTGATATTTTGCGTTCTGGTATATTATTTAAAAGATTTATCAATAGCATTAGGTAAAACTGATAGGATTCCCTTAACTTTAGCTATTTGGACGCCAATAATAGCGTTAAGTTTATTTACTTTCATCGGGGTATTGCAAATCAATGAAAAATAAATTTTTCATATCTTTTTTATTAATTTTTATTAGCTCAAAATTATTTGCTGAAGATATGCTTATAGAAGCTAAAAATATTAAATTGGATAAGGATAGGGAAATAACTATTTTTAAAGATGATGTTAAAGTAAAAACTCAAGACAAAGAAATTTCTAGTGACTATGCGAGTTATAATAAAAAAACTGGTCAGCTTATTTTAAAAGATAATATTTTGGCAGCTGATAATTTTAAAAATCAAATTAGAGCGGGCTATGCTGAGTACAATAAAAATAGTAAAATATTTAGAACACAAGGATTTACTTCAATTACTACGTCAGAAAAATATATTTTGGAAGGAGAAGATATATTTGCCGATGGTGATAATAAGATAATTAAGTCAGATAAAAAATCTATACTTAAGGATAATGATAATAATACTATAAATTTTGAAAATTTTGAATATTTATCCTCGGAAAATATTTTTAAATCAATTGGAAAAGTAACAATTCAAGATAATTTGGGAAATAATTATGATTTTTCACAAATTTATATTGATACAAAAAAAAAAGAAATGATTGGCACTGATATAAAAGCATTTATGAATCATGAAGATTTTAAAATTGATAAACAAAATGACCCAAGGATATTTGCCAATACTATCAAAATTAATGATGACAAAAGTGAATTTAATAAAAGTATATTCACATTATGTAAGTTGAAGGAAAATGAAAAATGTCCACCTTGGACTATTCAAGCATCAAAAATGCTTCATAATAATAAAAATAAAACAATTTATTACGACAATGCTGTAATTAAAATTTATAATATTCCTATTTTTTATACGCCTAAACTTTCTCATCCTGACCCATCAGTTGAGAGAAGGTCTGGTTTTCTGCCGCCCTCTTTCTCTGATACAAAAAATCTTGGTACAGGATTAGCGATTCCTTATTTTTGGGCATTAAACAAAGATAAAAATTTCACGGTAACAAGCAAACTTTACTTTGATCAAAATCCATTATTTGTAGGGGAGTATCATCAAGCTTTTAAAAACTCATTTTTTTTATCTGATTTTGGATATACCGAAGGATACAAAAAAACTAGCGCAAATAAAAAAGGAGGAGGTAAATCACATTTTTTTGCTAAATTTGATAAAGCTTTTACAAGTAAATCAGAAGCAACTAATTCATTGAATGTATCGATTCAGCATGTTTCTGATGATAAGTATTTAAAGCTTTATAAAATAAAATCAAACTTAGTTGATTATAATACCGATGTTCTAGAAAGTACATTTGATTTTACACATGAGAAAGACGACTTTTTTTTTGGTCTTAATGCTAGTTTATTTGAAACTCTAAAAACTGATTATAATGATAAGTATGAATACATTTTTCCTGATATTTTAATTGATAAAAATTTATTTAGTGATGAAAAATATGGGAACCTTGATTTTCAAACAAATTTAAAAGCACATAATTATGATACCAATAAACTTGAAAATTTTTTAGTTAATGATTTCGAATGGGAGTCAAACGATTTAATTTTAAATTCATTTATAAAAAATAATTTTTTAGCTAATTTTAGAAATATAAATTATGAAGCAAAAAACGTGGACAAATTTAAAGATGAAACCACTAGTGAGCTATTTGGATCTGTGGGATTATTATCAAAAATTGATTTCTTCAAAAAAAGAGGAAATTTAAATCACCAGTTTACACCTAAAACTTTAGTTAAATTTTCACCTGGAAGCATGAGAAAAGAAACTTCTGGATCAAGATTGGATCCGGTCAACGCGTTTGAATTAAATAGATTAAGTGAAATTAATAATTTTGAAACTGGAAACACAGCAACTCTTGGATTTGATTATACTACTAAAGAGAATAACACGAAAAAATTTAACTTTTCTGTTGCTCAGGTTATTAGCGAAAAAGAAAATAAGAAATTTGATAGCAAAACAAGTCTAGATGAAAAACTTTCAGATTTAACGGGTAGTCTTGAGTATAATATAAAAGATAATTATAAGTTAACGTCTGATTTCTCAATTGACCAAAATTATAATGAGATAAATTACTTAGATTTGGGTATAAATTATAACTTTGACAAATTAGGTATAGATTTTAATTATCTTCAAGAAAATAACCATATTGGCGATCAAGATTACTTTAAAACAGAAATTAATTATAAAAATAACAAGAATGCTTTAATATCTTTTAAAACTAAAAGAAATTTAATAACTAATTCATCTGAATTTTATAATTTAAGCTATGAGTATATTAATGATTGTCTAAGAGCTGGACTAGTTTATAGAAGAGAGTTTTATAATGACTCTGAGCTAGAACCTGAAAATTCTTTAATGTTTAATATTACTTTAACACCTTTTGGAAATATAAACTCTCCTAAATTTAACCAATGAAAATTAAAATATTATTTGCAATTTTTTTTTTATCTTTTTTAATTTTATCAAATAAGTCTTTTTCAAGTATTAATAATAAAATAATTGTGAAAATTGATAATGAAATTATAACAAGTTACGATATCAAAAATAAAATTTTATCTACATTAATATTATCAAAAAAGGAAATTAATCAAAAAAATATAAATGAACTAAAATCTCAATCATTAGATGCCCTTATACAAAACAAGTTAAAAGAGATAGAACTTAGTAAATTTAATTTTAAAGATGATTTAGCTCAAATAAACTCTTACTTAAATTCAATTAGCTCAAATGACATTGAAGGATTAAAAAATATTTTTAAAGTAAACAATGTTGATTTCAACCTTTTCTTAAATGAAATTAAAAATGAATTAAAATGGAGAAAATTAATTTACAATAAATATTCAAAAAAAATTTCAATAGATCCTAATATTATAACGCAAGAAATAAATAAAATAGCTAAAGAAAGAAAAAAAATAATTGAATATAATTTGTCAGAAATAGAAATTTTATTAAATGATAATAGTGCTGATCAAAATAAAATTGCGCTTGTGAAAAAAGAGATATCCGAATTTGGCTTTGAAAATTCAGTTTCTAAATTTAGCGTATCCTTATCATCGACAAATAGAGGAAAGATCGGATGGATTAATGCTACATCTCTTTCTAATCAAATTTTAAATACTGTTAAAGATATGAATATTGGGGATATTTCTGAACCAATAATTAGACAAGGTAGTGTTTTATTTTTAAAGCTTAATGATAAAAAAATATCAGAGACATCTGAAGTTGATTTAAAAAAATTAAAGATAGATTTAATCAATCAAAAAAAAAATGAGTTATTTTTACTTTATTCAAGAAGTGATTTATCAAAGTTAAGAAATACAAAACTAATAGAATATTTTAAATGACAAAAAAAATTATATTGATAGTTGCAGGAGACCCAAATAGTATAAATACTGAAATAATTTATAAAAGTTGGAAAAAAATTAAAAATTCAGTAAAAGAAAAAATAGTCATTATTGGGAATTATAATTTAATTCTAAAACAATTTAAAAAATTAAATTATTCAATTAAAACAATTAAATTAAAAAATTTAAACGAATATAAAAAATCCAATTATTTGAAAATATTGGATATTGATTTGAAATTTTCAAATCCATTCAAAGTAAAAAGATTGTACGCCTCCGCATATGTAGTAAAATCTTTAGAAACGGCACATAAAATTTCAATTAAAAAAGATGTAATAGGTTTTATTAATTGTGCGATTGATAAGAGGTTATTATTAAAAAGAAATACTGGTGTTACGGAATTCTTAGCATCAAAATGTGGTATTAAAGATAATTCGGAAGTAATGCTGATTAGAAATAAAAATCTATCAGTAGTTCCAATAACCACTCATATTGATTTAAAAAAAGTTGCAAAAAAAATAAAAGCAAAAATTATATTTAAAAAAGTACGAACCCTAAATACTTGGTTTTTTAAAAACTATGGAAGAAAACCAAAAATCGCAATTTTAGGATTGAATCCTCATAATTCAGAATTCAGATCATCATCAGAAGAAAAGAAAGAAATTTTACCTTCAATAAAGAGATTGAAAAGCTTAGGAATAAAAATCGCAGGCCCATTTTCGGCAGACACTATTTTTATAAAAGATTTTAAAAATTATAATGTTGTGGTTGGCATGTATCATGATCAAGTACTTGGTCCTTTTAAGTCAATTTTTAAGCTTAATGCAATTAATATTACTCTCGGATTAAAATATTTAAGAATGTCACCTGATCATGGAACTGCAACTAATTTAATCCGTAAAAATAAAGCTGACGAAACTAGCCTTCTTGAATGTATTAATTTCATAAATAGATCTTTTTAATGAGTTATATTAAAAAATCTTTAGGTCAAAATTTCCTAATAGATAAAAATATCATTAGTAAAATAATTAATGAGACGAAAATCAATAATCAAAGCATTATTGAAATAGGCCCAGGCAAAGGAGCATTGACAGATGAAATTTTAAAAAAAAAACCAAAATCTTTAAAAATTATTGAAAAGGATAATTTTTACGCAAAAAAATTATTAGAAAAATATCGAAATAACAAAACTATTAAAGTCTACAATGAGGATATTTTAAAATTCGATATTGAAAAGATAATGAATAAAAATTCAATTATATTTGGTAACCTGCCATATAATATTTCTTCTCAAATTTTAGTTAAATTTTTAAGATTAAAGAATCCGTCTTCAAAATTTAAAAACTTAATTTTTATGTTTCAAAAAGAATTAGGTGAAAAAATAATAAGTAAATATCCATCGTCAAATTATGGCAGATTATCTATTTTAACGAATTTTAGTCTAGATGTTATTAAGAAATTTACTGTTTCATCAAATTGCTTTTTTCCTAAGCCAAAAGTAACGTCTATGGTTATTCATTTTAAACCAAAAAATCATAATAAATTTAATATAAAAGATATTAGTAATTTAGAGATAGTCACAAATATTTTTTTTTCTAATAGAAGAAAAATGATAAATAAAAGTATAAAAAAGCTTTTTAATAAAAATAAAATAAACTCTATATCTAATTTAAATCTTAATCTTAGACCATCAAATATTAGTCCAGAAATTTATTATAGAATTACTGAATTATATGAGAAAAAGTAAATTCTCTTTTATTATTTAAAATAATTTCTTCAATTTGCTTAAAACAAACATCTAGATTTTTATTTATAATTATATAATCATAATCATTCCAATGCTTAATATCTTCATCAAATGATTTAAATCTTTTTTCTACTTCTTCTTCAGTATTTTGATTTCTTGTTATTAGTCTCTTTTTAAGTTCTGTTTTATTGTCTGTTATTAGATAAATCTTTATTAGTTTTAAATTTTTAAATCTGGAAAGTTGTTTTGTTCCTTGCCAATCTATATCAAATATTATGTCATTATTTTGCAAGGTTTTATCAACATTTTCTTTTAAAGTTCCATAATAATTTTCAAATATTTTTGCATATTCATAGAATTTTTTTTCTTTAATTAATTTTTCAAATTTTTCTTGAGATACGAAATGGTAATCAACTCCATTCACTTCATTTGACCTAGGCTTCCGAGTAGTATGCGAAACCGATATTCTAAATGATTGATACTTTTGTTGAATTTTTTTAGTAATTGTTGTTTTTCCTACTCCTGAGGGAGAGGAAAGTATAACCATGATATTTTCTTTATCATGAACCATTAAATAAATTATTTTTTTTTAACTAGATTTGCTCTCAATAAACTTAATTGCATCACCAACTGTTAAAATTTTTTCTGCTTCACTATCGGAAATTTCAGAACCGAATTCCTCTTCGAAAGCCATTACTAATTCTACCGTGTCTAAGCTATCGGCTCCTAAATCATCAATAAAACTTGCTTCTTCTGTAACTTTGTCTTCTTCTATTCCTAAATGATCTGCAACAATTTTTTTAATTTTAGCTTTAATATCGTCTGACATGAAATCCTTTCGTAATTGTTTATTTTCTTAATAGATCATTAATTAGAATTGTCAAGACATATACATTCCGCCATTAACATGTACAGTCTCACCATTAATATAGTTTGCTAAATCCGAGGCTAAAAAAGCTACACAATTTGAAACATCCTCTCCAGTCCCAAGATTCCCGGAGGGTATTTTGCTTATTAATGTTTTTTTAAAATCTTCATTTATATTATCAGTCATCTCAGTTTTAATAAAACCTGGGGAAACACAATTCACATTAATATTTTTTTTTGCATATTCAATAGCTAAGCTTTTTGAAAATGCAACAATTCCTGCTTTTGACGCAGCATAATTTGCTTGTCCTAAATTCCCAGTATGACCGACTATTGATGTTATATTTATAATCTTTCCGTATTTTTTTTTTAACATCTTTTTTATTACATATTTACACATTAAAAAAGTTGAAGTTAAATTTATATCAAGCACTTTTTTCCAGTTTTCCTCAGTTAATCTTATAGATAAATTATCTAATGTTATTCCAGCATTGTTAATAAGGATGTCTATTCCTTCTAGCTTATTATCGATTTTATCTATAAATTCTTCAATCTTATTATGCTCATCAAGTCTAAATTTTTCAGTGTGAATGTCAGGGTATTTTTTTTTAAGATTTTTTAATTTTTCCTCATTTGTACCGCTAGCTACTATCAATGCTCCATGGCTAACAAATTTATCAACTAAACAATTGCCAATACCCCCAGTAGCACCAGTAATTAATACTTTTTTATTTTTTAAATTCATCTTTTAAATTTTTAATATCAGCAATTGAGTTAATTGAAAAGCAGTTTGCATTTTTTATTGTTCTCTTAACCATACCGCTTAAAGCTTTACCTGGTCCGATTTCTATAAATTTTGAGACTTTATCATCTGACATTTTAATTAATGTCTCACGCCATTTTACTGTAGAATAAATTTGCTCAATTAATAACGCCTTTATTGCATCAGCATTTTTTTCGGGTTTTGCTGTTACATTATTTATTATTGAAATTGAAGGATCATTAAATTTTGTACTATTTATTTTTGTTTCCATTTCTATAGCTGCTGGTTTCATCAAGGAGCAGTGGAAGGGTGCACTTACTTTGAGCGGAATAGTTTTGATTTTTTTTGACTTAAAAATTGTTTGGAGAACTTGAATACAATCTTTATTACCACTTACAATAACTTGGCCAACAGCATTATCATTTGCTATCTCGCAAACACCTTTTCCAATATCTGCTTCGCTTATAATTTTGATAATATCATTTGTTTCAATACCTAGCACTGCTATCATTGATCCCATGCCTACTGGAACTGCAGCTTGCATTGCTTTGCCTCTTTCGTTTAACAAAAATAACGCATCATCAAAATTAAGAGAATTTGCACACACTAAAGCACTGTATTCACCTAAAGAGTGGCCAGCAAAATACTTGAAAGAGCTAAAGTCAAAATCAAACTCTTTTTTTAAAACTGTGAAAATTGAATAACTGACTACTAAAATTGCCGGTTGTGTATTTTCAGTTAATTGTAATTTATCTTCTGGTCCATCTAAAATTATTTTTGAAATTGGATATTTCAACTTTTCATCTGCCTGACTAAATATATTTTTAACAATCTTAAAGTTTTTATAAAATTCTAAACCCATTCCCACTAGTTGAGAACCTTGGCCTGGAAATAATAAAGAGCTCATTTATTTAAGTTTATTGAATAATAATTAGTATTGCTAAAACGTATTATTATAGTATAAACCACTTTTTATAAATAACTAAAAAACTTTATATACTTAATAAATTATGGCTTTTTACGAAAATACAATTGTTGCTAAACAAGATTTAGCTGAAAAAGAATTAAAGAATTTAAAAGATAAATATAACGAAGTAATTAATCAGGCTTCTGGTAAAGTTATTAAAATCGAAGAATGGGGCCTTCTTAATTTATCAACTAAAATAAGAAATTACAAAAAAGGATTTTACATCCACTTTAAGTTTGAGGGAGATAACGATACTTTGAAAGAAGTAGAGAAAAAAATAAAACTCGATAATACTATAATAAGACATTTAACAGTAAAATATAAAAAATTAGATACAAAAAACGAGTTTTTTCAAAAAAATAATTAATAATGGTTAAAAGAAAAAATAAAAAATTTCAGAAGAGAGGTTCAAATTTACTCAATAAACTAAGTTTGTTTCAAAAGTCTGGTGGCAAATTCTCAAAAAAATGTCCTTTATCTATAAAAAACGCTCCTGTGATTGATTATAAAAATGTATCATTACTTAAAAAATATATATCTGATAATGGGAAAATAATGTCTTCAAAAATCACTTCCGTTTCATACAGCAAACAAAGAAAATTAACACGAGAAATAAAAAAAGCTAAAATTTTAGGATTAATTTAAATGGAAATAATTTTATTAGAAAATATTCTACATCTAGGAAATATCGGAGATAAAGTAACAGTTAAAAATGGATATGGAAGAAACTTTTTATTAAAACAAGGTAAGGCCTTAAGGTTTAATAAAGAAAATCAAGATTTTGTAAATAAAAAAAAAGATGAACTTAATAAAAAGAACGTAGAAATAAAAAACAAATTTAAAGATCTGGCAAAAATAATTAATAATAAAACTTTTGCTTTCAATAAAGAAAGTAAGGAAAATGGGGAACTTTATGGATCTATAAAGCCTAAAGAAATTTCAAATTTAATAAAAGAAAAAGCTAATGCTGAAGTAAGTCCATCACAAATTATTTTAAAAGAGGAATTAAACAAAATTGGATTATTTAAAGTTGATATAAACTTTCATTCTGAAGTAAAAGCTAAAATTTCAATTAAAATAGATAAAATACAATCAAAATAACTTTTCCACAGAGTTAAAAAAAAGGTGTGTAACTTTTTTCTTTAAGAAATTACTTATTAACATATTATATTTTAGTGAAAGAAATTAAAAAAATTCCAACCAATATTGATAATAAACAACCATCAAATTTGGAAGCAGAACAAGCTTTACTAGGGTCTATTCTAGTAAACAATGACATTATAGATGAAGTTTCAACTATAGTGAATCCTTCTATATTTTATGATCCTGCTCATATAAAAATTTACGAGGTGATAGAGAGTCTCAATAATAAAGGTATGATCGCTAATCCTATTACTCTCAAAAATTTTTTCGAAAAAGATAATATGTTGAACGAGGTAGGTGGTACAGAGTATTTAGTAAAATTGACAAGATTTTCTGGGTCTGCAAAACAAGCAGTTGACTATGCTAAAATCATTCACGAAATGTATTTAAGAAGAGAACTTGTACAAATTTCCGATAAACTTTCGAGTGATACTCTTAATGCAAATAACCAAGAACAAAATGCAGAAAATATAATTGAAAGTACTGAAAAATCTCTTTTTGATTTAGCTGAACGAGGAAGTTTTTCTCAGTCATTTTTAAAGTTTAATCAAGCTTTAGATCAAACAATTGAAATGGCGACATTAGCAATGCAAAATGATCAGGGAATTGTTGGTGTTCCTACCGGTCTTACTGATCTAGATGAAAAGTTAGGTGGTTTACATAAATCCGATTTAATTATTTTAGCAGGAAGACCTTCGATGGGTAAAACAGCTTTAGCTACTAATATTGCATATAATGCATCTCAACATATATTAAAAAAACAAGATAAATCATCTGTTGCTTTCTTTTCTCTAGAAATGTCATCAGAACAATTATCTACTAGAATTTTATCTGAACAAGCGAAAATAAAATCTGATGACATTAGACGTGGTAAAGTTTCTGAGGAAGAAATTAATAGATATATTGAGACATCAAGAAATATTTATAACTTACCTTTATACATTGATGAAACCCCAGCTATCACGATTGCTACTTTAAGTAACCGAGCTAGAAGAATTAAAAGATTATTTGGTTTAAGTTTAATTGTAGTTGATTACATCCAACTAATGAGATCTAGTTCGAATAAAAATGAAGGTCGTGTACAAGAAATTTCTGAAATAACTCAAGGATTAAAAGCTTTAGCTAAAGAACTTTCTGTGCCCGTATTAGCTTTATCACAACTTTCCAGAGCTGTGGAACAAAGAGATGATAAACAACCTCAATTAGCTGACCTCAGAGAGTCAGGATCAATTGAACAAGATGCTGATGTAGTGATGTTCGTTTATAGGGAAGCATATTATTTAGAGAGAAAACAACCAAAACTTGGATCTATTGAACATGCAGAATGGCAATCAAAAATGAATGATGTGAATGGATTGGCTGATATAATTTTAGGAAAGCAAAGACACGGACCTACAGGAACAGTAAAGGTTGAGTTTGAGGGAATTTACACAAAATTCAAAGATTTAAGCAAAAATTAGACTTAATTTTTTCTTTAGTTATAGGAAAATTACGATATATCTGAATAACCTTAATGTTTGCTACTATTTATAAAAAAATAATAATAGATTTTTCAAAATTTACCCTTTTTTTTTTTAGGACTTTTAGTTTTTTTTTCTCTTTATCATGCAAAAAATTTTAATTTAGATGCTTCTTCTGATGCTCTTTTATTAGAGGGAGATCCAGATTTAAAATTTTTGAGAGAGGTGAATAAAACTTACGGATCAAAGGATTTTTTAGTTTTAACGTATACTCCAGTTTCTAGTTTTACCGAAAAAGAGACTATACTTAACCTTCAATTGCTTAAGTCTAAAATTGAGAAATTAACATGGGTTGACAGTGTTATTACATTGATAGATGTGCCGCTTTTGCAAAGCACAGATGAAAGCTTGATGGATAGATTAAAAAATTACAAAACTCTAGCTTATCCAGAAATAGATAGAAAAAGAGGTTTTGAAGAAATTATCAATAGTCCAATTTATAAAGACTACGTTATAAGCGAGGACGGTAAAACTTCTGGTATTGTAGTCTATTTAAAAAAAGATGAAAGATTAGCTGAGTATATAAAAATAAAAGATAAATATTTTATTCAGTCAAATGAGACAGGTTTATCAAAAGAAGAAAAAATAAATTATAGAAAATTTATAAAAGAATATGAAGATTATAAAAATTTGTACAACGTAAGAAATCATCAAAACATATCTGAAATAAGAGATGTTATAAGCAAATACGGAAATAATGCCAAAATTCACCTTGGTGGAATTCCAATGATAGCAAATGATATGATGAGCTATATCAAAAGTGACATAACTGTTTTTGGGATTGGAGTTTTTATTTTTATAATACTTACGCTCTGGTTTATATTTAGAAATCTAAAATGGGTAATTATGCCTTTGATGGGATGTGCAACCTCGGTTATTGTTATGATAGGTCTGCTTGGTTTTTTAGGATGGAAAGTAACTGTCATTTCATCAAACTTCATTGCTCTAATGTTAATTCTTAATATGGCAATGAATATACATGTAACTGTAAGATTTCTACAATTAAAAAAAGAATTTCAACAATTAAGTATTCCGGAAGCTGTTTTTGAGAGCAGTAAAAAAATGATGCTACCAATACTTTACACTGTTTTAACGACTATATGTGCTTTTTTATCATTAGTATTTAGTGGAATAAAACCAATTATTGATTTTGGTTTGATGATGACTTTAGGTTTAATCGTTTCACTTTTAATTACATTTTTACTATTACCATCTCTATTAAATTTATTTTCTAATGAGAATGAAATAAGTGTTCAGGATACGGAAAAGTCTTTTATCACTTCTGCTTTAGGAACATTTGCAAAAAGAAGTAAAATTATAATTTTTGGCTCCACTCTAATTATTATAATTTTTAGTATAATTGGAATATTTAAATTAGAGGTAGAAAATAGTTTTATAAATTACTTTGATAAAGAAACAGAGATTTATAAAGGTATGAAAAAGATTGATGACGAGTTAGGCGGAACAACACCATTAGATATCATTTTAAAATTTCCAAAAAAACAAAAAATTACCGAACAAAAAAATATAGATGAGTTAGATGAGTGGGAAGATGAAAATTCTGAAAACGAAGATAAAGAAAAATATTGGTTTACAAGAGATAAAATGGATAAAATCATCCAAGTTCATGATTATTTGGACTCTCTTCCCGAAATTGGGAAAGTTCTATCATTTGGTTCAATTTTAAGAGTTGCGGAAGACTTAAATAAGAAAGAATTGCAAAGTTTAGAGATCGCAGTTTTGTTTAGTAAAATCCCTGATTCTATAAAAAAAGAAATTGTCTCACCTTATATTTCAGTTCAAAAAGATGAAGCCAGAATAAGTGTACGGATAAAAGACTCTTTGGAGGATTTAAGGAGAAATGATTTAATAGATAAAATAAATGAAGACCTTAACAAAAAGTTAGGTTTTGAAAATGATGAATATAAATTAGCTGGAGTTTTGATTTTATTTAATAACTTATTGCAAAGTTTATTTAAATCACAAATTCTTACTTTAGGAGTAGTAATGATAGGTATTTTTGTAATGTTTTTTGTTTTGTTTAGAAATATTATTCTCTCATTTATAGGTATTATTCCAAATTTTATAGCCGCCTTTTTTATTCTAGGTATTATTGGATTAATGGAAATACCTTTAGATATGATGACAATTACAATAGCAGCAATTACAATTGGAATTGCTGTAGATAACAGTATTCATTATATTTATAGATTTAAAGAAGAATTTAAAAAAATAAAGAAATATAACAAAACTATAGATAGATGTCATAGTACTGTAGGTATAGCAATTTTAAACACTTCAATCACAATCGTATTTGGTTTTTCAATACTTATTTTGTCAAATTTTATACCAACTATTTATTTTGGCGTGTTTACCGGTATGGCTATGTTACTAGCTATGATTTCTGTCTTAACTTTATTGCCCAAATTAATACTAACTCTAAGACCATTTGGAAATGAGGAAAATATTTGAGTTTAATGGAGGAAATTTTTAAATTATTCTCTAATCTTAATCTTTTAGACTTATTTTTTTCTTTAATTTTAATTTATTCAGTTATTCAATGTTTTTTAAAAGGCTTTTCATTAAGTTTAATTTCTTTCATGAAGTGGGTTTTATCCACAGTGATTACAATTATATTGGTTCCAAAATTTCAACCTATAGTAGGTGAATATATAGAGTCTGAATTTATAAACAATATAGGTCTTGGAATAGCAATTTTTATTTTTACTCTATTTTTAATTATACTTGTGGGCAAATCTTTAAGCAGAGCAGTAACTTGGACTGGAGTTGGGTCTATTGATAAAGGATTCGGTTTCATATTTGGTTTTTTTAAAGGTTACATAGTTTCTATTTGCTTGTTTTCAATTTTTAATTGGTTTTATCCTTATCAAAATTGGGGTATATCAGCTGAGGATGCGTTATCATTCAAAATAATAAAAAAAGGAAGTGAAGTACTCATTAAGGAATTTCCCTCAAGCGAGGATTTCATTAACACGAAAGAACAAATTGAAAAAATATAGTTTAGATAAACTTAGAGAAGAGTGCGGTATTTTTGGAATTTCTGACCATGAAGATGCAGCTGCATTAGTTGCTTTAGGGCTTCACGCACTCCAACATAGAGGTCAAGAAGGATGTGGGATTGTATCTTTCGATGGAAAAAATTATCATTCTGAAAAAAGACAAGGTTTAGTTGGAGATCATTTCACTGACCCTGAAACATTAAAAAGACTTCCGGGTAAATTTGCAATAGGCCATAACCGATATTCAACAACTGGAGAAACGTCTCTAAGAAATATACAGCCTTTTTTTGCAGATTTACACTTAGGAGGTTTGAGTGTTGCGCATAATGGTAATCTAACAAATGCTCTTTTATTAAGAGAGTCTTTGGTAAAAGATGGTGCAATTTTTAGAACCACAAGTGATACGGAGACTATAGTTCAGCTAATTGCAAAATCAAAAAGAGAAAAATTTAAAGACAAATTAATCGATACTCTGTTTCAGATTCAAGGCGGTTTTGCTTTAGTGTTAATGACAAATAAAAAATTAATTGGTGTGAGAGATCCTTTTGGTATTAGACCTCTCGTAATTGGTAAATTAAACAATTCTTATATATTTGCTTCTGAAACATGTGCTCTCGACATAGTTGGAGCCACATTTATTAGAGAGGTTGAAAATGGAGAAATAGTAATAATTGAAGATGGAAATTTAAGCTCTATAAAACCATTTCCAAAACAAAAACCTAGGCCTTGTATTTTTGAATATATTTATTTTGCAAGACCAGACAGCTTAATTAACAACAAATGTGCTTATGAATATAGAAAAAATTTAGGGTTTGAATTAGCTAAAGAAACAGATCTAGATGCTGATCTAGTTGTGCCAGTTCCTGACTCTGGTGTTCCAGCAGCTTTAGGTTACGCAGAAAAATCCAATAAAAAGTTTGAATTAGGATTAATTAGAAATCATTATGTTGGTCGAACTTTTATCGAACCAACTCAAAGTATTAGAAGCTTAGGTGTAAAATTAAAACTCAGTTCAACAAAAACGATAGTAAAAAATAAATCAATTATATTAATTGATGACTCTTTGGTGAGGGGCACTACGTGTCATAAAATAGTAAAAATGCTTTATGAAAGCGGAGCTAAAGAAGTTCATGTACGTATAGCTTGTCCTGAAATAAAGTACCCAGATTTTTATGGTGTGGACATGCCCACTAAAGAGGAATTATTGGCCCATGAAAAAAACAATAAAGAAATGTGTGAGTATATAAAAGCAAA
>MDSZ01116834.1_pt1 | contig 15894 bp, 8 predicted proteins | sample 811201 | NCBI WGS metagenome assembly MDSZ01 (sample SAMN05326647, study PRJNA326480) | marine metagenome | isolation source: seawater | place: Indian Ocean: North | collected 2010
CGGGCATCTTATTAGAATTTAAAGCGTTTAAGAAACTAGTGCCATATTTATTCACAGAGCTTTTCTTGATAACATACTCTCCGCTAGATAACATCGCTGGAACATCGTCTTTTATTCCGCTGCCGCCCTCAACTAACCCACCCTTAGCAAATTTTTGCACACCAGAAGCAGTGACTAATCCGCCACTTGCAGCTGGACCGAACATGCTGGATACATAACTCAGGCCTTGCTTAACGGTTATTCTGATAATTTCATTCTCTACCATTCTTCCCAAACTCTTAAACAAGTCTCCAAATGAATCTTTTAATTTCTTATTACCTCTATACGCTTCTTGGAAAGCTTGAACTGTACCTTGCTCAAAACTTTTTCCTAAATTCATAACTAAAGAATCAAAATCTCTATTTAACTCTTTACCGGTATATTTCATTGAGTCTCTAAGTTTAGCAAAGCTATCAACTAAAGAGTATTCATCGCGCCTAATATTTGCGTCAACTATTTGTTGCTGTATAGCGGCCAACTCTTCCACGTATGAGTGACCTTCGACTCGAGCCCTTGCTAAGTCAGCAGTTAACCCGGTTACTTTAGCCGCCATGTCTTCGTCAGCGTACTTCTTGAGAAGATCTTCGGCTGCTGCCCTTGTGGCTGCATCCGTTTCTTCATTAGCTAAATCTTTTCTAGCCTTAGCAATTAATTCTCTTTTCCTTAATAGCTCAGTTTCGCTAGCTATCTCCTTTTTAATTACATTAATCGCTTGTAGCTGCCCCTGTAAAGTACTTACTTCATTCTTTTGATCGCTACGTACTTCCTTGCCAGCGGGGAACGATACTGCTCCGGTGTTGAGGTCTATCCGTAAATTATCTTTTCCGACAATTTCTTCTATCCTGTCTCTAATGCCTTGCTCTAAGGGGCTAACATCCTGCCCAGCAAGAACGCTTCTTCTTAAAGCCGTTCTTACGTCTTGATCACCGACTTGACCAGTAAAAGCTGTTCGGTAATAAGACATTCTTTGAACATCATCAGCATCTCTCAGACCTATATGTTGATACTGTTGTTTCACTCGATCAACCATGATAGGCGGTTTGTCAACCGGTAGGCCAGTTACCGGATCGAGACTACCCGGTTTTAGAGCGCGCTCAGCTGCAGATGTGCCCGGAAGTCGAGGGTCATCAACTCTTCCCGGTTCCGCTCCGGTTGACATCGACATCGGCATCGGCAAGCCAGTGACAGGGTCTAGGGGTACGTCAGATACCTTCATCTCCTCTGCTTGCTTCCTTGCGACATCCGCAGCACCTTTCGGTGTCATCTCCATCGGAAAAGGCTTATCGGATAGACTGGGCGTAACAGCCACAGAGTTGGGGCTATTAAGTGCCTCAAAAGCTTTTTTACCTTGATTTTTAACTACATTCGCGGCGTCTACTAGCGCTCTTATATTTAAGTCGTAACTGCTCTTTTCTGTATCGTAAGCTCGTTGAGCTCCGGGTACTCTCTTAAGCACCTTACTCATGTCAAGGTTACTCATGTTATCTCCCTTTATGTACGATTCGTAATCGGCTACGGTCAACGCTGCAGGCTTTCCGCCTTGAGGCTTAGTTAAAGCATCTCTCCACGCGGGACTATCATAGGTACTGGTGCCACTTTTAAATCTAGCGTCTCTAGCGTCAGTTACTGACTGAATAGCCGTTCGGTAACTACCTAATTGCTGATTTAACGCCGCTTGTTGTGCAGTATGAGTCATCAGGGTGCCGCGGCTGGGGGCGGACGGGTTAGAGTTTGGATTATAGACTCTACCCCCTCCAGTCACTTTTGTTGCACCCACTCCGGTCCATCCCCCAGATACTACAGCATTTGCAAGGTTATGATCTACAGTTTCGGTAGTAGATGTCCCCCCAGATAAGCCGGCTATAAACTGCCCGCCCATTTGCTTTACTTTATTATACAGCGCGGTGGCATAAGCTTTAGTCGCATCCGCGGCGAGTTTAGTTTGTATTCCAAAGTCTTCGAGTTTAGTGTTATTAAATTCTATTAATTGTGTATTTGCCGCTTGAGACTGCTTATGCTTCATAAGGAGGTCAGCATTTTGTTTATCTAAGAAATTAAGCTTAGATAGCTGCCCGTTTACCTGCTGATAGCGCACTCTGTTAGCTTCCATCATTTTCGTAAGGCTCTCAATTTTACGCTGATGTTCTTCGGCTTCTCGAGACCCCGGCTGTGCATGCTTAAGATATAACTGCTCGGCCTGTCTTAACTTACCCATTCCAGCATATTTTATTTCAAGACTACCGCGCTCCGCCTCATTGCTAGCCCTCATGTCAGTGAATGCTTTTTTCATTTCTTGGAACAGTTTCAGCTGATCGCTCGCATTTCCAGCCAATGATGAAATTTCAGAGATTTCCTTCAGGCCGACCGCTTGATTGTTGGGATCCAGAAGAACCTTCATTAATTCAATTGGGCTCTTAATCGCCTCACGGAAACTAGTTCCGATCTTCTTCTCTATTTCTTCAATTCTTCTTTTCTCTTCGGGTGTCATGTCGACCCGTTCGATTCCCATCATGCTAGCCATCGTAGTCGCAAAATCAGAGCTACTCTCTAGAGCTTTTTTCTGCAAGTTCTTAAGTTTTAGTTCTGCGGGCGACTCGGTAGATATGTCTCTCAATCCCTGTTTCTTTCTCGCATCTGCATACATGAAATCACCAATTCGATTTTGCTGAGCGGTGATGTTATTGAATGTACCAGCTAACTGTTCTACTTTTAAAGCAATCGCATCGTTGCCATTTTTACCTACGTCATGCCAAGTAGCGGTGTCGTTAGCCTTGGGTAAGTTGTCCAGCCCAATTGTCCTCATCGCGTCTGTAAACGCTTCCTTGTTAGCAGTCTTGACTCTTCCTTGCTGATCGGCTAGCAACTCTCCCATTAACCGAGTATTGAACGCCACTTTCGCTACGTTCATTGGTAAATCCTCCAACTTAAGCTGCTTGGCGATTTGATCTATAGCTGCCTCATCAGACTTGCTTCTTAACTCATCAAATGCCGCACCTATATTTGCCCTATCTCGTTCGTTTTGTGCGGTTACAAGCGCGGCCTCTTCTAGTCTATTAAGCTGATCAACTATGTCAGCGCTCAGCCCCTCAATTGATGAACCGATTAGAGCGTTAAAGCCTTGATTTCCACCAGTGAATTCTGCGCCGGCAAGGTTAAAGCCAAATTTATTAACTAACTCATTTAAAATACTAAGATCTGCTGCTCCCCTTTGTTGAGTCCTTTGGTACGGATCCAACTCTGCCATAGCTCTTCTTCTGCCTAGCTCAGTTATTCTTCCGCCTCTTGGCCCGCCCATAAATCCTTGCGCTCCCCCGCCAAAAGTGAGTCTTTTTTGCTGGGCTATAATCTCCTGTTCCTGCCTAGCGCGCATCTGCTGAATAATTAAATCCTTATTCCCGGTGGAAATAATTTCTTGTAATTTTTGTAGCGAGCCCTGCCTTAATTCTTTCATTTCATATTGCAGAGCTTGTATCTCTTCTTTTGATATGCCAGCCCTTAACAACTCAGATTCCATATTTTTTATAATTTCTGGAATCATTTTTAATGGTTGATTGGCAGTTTCGCTTACTATTCTAGTAACTAAACCTTTGAATAAGTTTTGCCTCTCTACAGCCCTACGTCTCTGATCTCTTTCTGATGAACTGAGGTCACCGTCCTTGGCTTTTTTAGCGTCAAGGTCTCTAATAGTTTTACTGGCAGAAATGAACTCTTTATTGAATGTTTTAAAAAATTTACTTTGGCTAGAAATGGTAGTCTGCTCCAGAGAATTAATCATCTTAGATTGTATTCTTAACTGCTTTTGCTCATCTTCCAACCGAGCCTTGGTTTCCTGTTTTAAAAATGGGTTAGCTAGCTTGATGCCAGATTCTACGTTGAGGTTACCCATCTCCCTTAAGCCCGCCTCTTGATTAAGTAAAAGTTTATTGCGGCCCTCTATTTGCATCGTAGCTATATTTATTATTGAGCCGAGACTTCTTTGGAGCATGTCCATTTTTTCCGTAGCAAGCCTCATTTTCTCCGCAGCTTGGTCAGTATGCTTTGCTAGCAGTCTCATGTGTTGCTGAAGTTTTCTGGTATCTTCAGCCGCTATAGCCGCGTTTCTAGCATATTTTTCTAATTCCCCGTAAAGAGCCATTCCGCCAAATCTACCAGATCTCTCCATTTGGTCCGTTATTGTACGCATCATCTCGGGTGACATATTTGGATTAATGTTTCGTAGGTATGCTTGAATATCACCGCGATATGTGTCTCTATCTTTACGCATAGCCTCCGGACCTAAAAGCTTATATAAGTCTTTTAAAGCTGCTTCGGTATCTGCTCGTGACGTATCCATCCACTTTAGGCCGGGAATAATGCCTTCAGTGAATATTTCCTTAGCGACGGCTGCTCTAGCTGATTTAGCTTCACCGCCCATACCAACAAAAGCAGACCTATTCTTTCGCTCTTCTTTGTTAACGCCCATGGCCTGACCTATCGCCCATGTCACATTATCAGTGAAGCCCATTTGCCCCTCATTAAATTTAGCGATACTTTCAAAAAACTTAGCTTCCTTAGCTGCTTTTTCCAAGTCTTTTCTAATGTCTGCAAAAGCCTCTTGTATTTTTTCCGTATCGCCGAGCGCATTACCTATCTTGTTCGAAAATTCTGCGGGCATTTCATTCATCGATTCAAAGAGAGCTTGTTGACGCTTCATTATAGCACTGGGATCTGCGTCTGGATCCATCATTAAACCATTTAAAGCTTCAACATTTGTTATAAAATTTTGCGAGTTATTTGCAAATTGAGTTAATTTTTCTGCAGCCTCTTCCGCGTTCCTTTTAAATTTAGCGGTTTCGGTTCTCATGCCTTTTATGATACCGTTGACCGCTACGCCCCCACCGACTAACGCGCCTCCTATCGCCATATAAGGATTACCAGTCATGGCGCCCATTGCCGCAAAACCCATGCCCTGCTCTATTCCAGACGCCGCCTGTTCATTTACTCCACCAGCGCGCATTGCTCCGCCTATCATGGGCGTCATCATCATCATTCCCATGGACGCACCTTGCGCACTGTTCATTAGTCTAGTTCCTAATCCGGCTTTCTGTCCTGCCGAAGCGGTGCCGGAGAATAATGTGGCATTTTTGTTATGCGCAGCGGCTTCCTTTTTTAAGGCTGCGACGTTTTGCTGGTGAGCTTTTCTCTCATTATCTATTGATGCCCTTAATTTTTCATTAGCTGTTCTATTCTGGACTTCAGTTCTTATACTTTGCCCCCTAGTTCGTATACTTTTTTGTATTTGGGCTTTTTCTCTTTTAAGGCGTTGGATGCGATCTTTACGCTCTTTCTCTTCTATCTTTTTTAAATTTTCCGCAGTGCGGGTGTCGAGCAAATGCCGGTCGGCACGGGACATAGTCTTAACGTCTTTAAGTTTTACTGGCTTACCTGTCCTAATGTCGGTAACAGTCGCTCGAGCTTCGGCGGCAGCCTGCCTTTTCATTTTTGCCCTTGTCTTTGTGTCCGCGACAGACCCTGCTTCGGCCTTTTTAAGTTCTTGTTTTTTCTTCTTAAGATTCTGTTTGTCTTCTTTAATGGCTCGGCTATGAGATCTAATTTCTTGTTCACCTTTATCATGCGCGGCCGTAAGGTCTTGGCTTTTCTGATCTAATTCCTGAGTAGTTTGTGTTAGAGCCTCCATTCTGGCGTCTAACTCTCGTGCCCCTTCAGCTTGCTCTTTATTAGTCGCAATCATCTGCTGCATACCCATAGCCATCATGCCCGCACCTGCAGTTATAATACCCATGTCTAGGTTTGTACCCTCTTGGAAATTGGGAACGTGACCCTCTGCCGCAATTTTTTCCTGCATCTTTTTGGAATTTCTAACTGCAGCAGTTAAACCTTCGGGGTGATCCCTCAGTACATCACCGAAATCATCTTGAGATTTACCGTCTCTTACGTACACGCCGACTCTTGGGTCGTAATCGATGACCGGTTTGCCGCCCAGCGCGGCTTCAGTTTTTACGGCGTCCGACAAAGCTGAAAAGTTAGGGACATGACCGCCAAATTTTCGACCACTTCCCGTAACTCTCTTGGTATCTCTTTTGTACCAGCCCTCTTCACCCTGAGTCTTCCATATTTTTTTGGCCATGCTTTTCAGGTTACCGGCAGATAAAGAGTTCTTGTAGTCGCCGTGCATTGCTCCAGCGTTTGGAACGCCAAATAAATTCATAATATCTCCAGCCTTTGAAGAACCCCTTCTAACATCCCAAGTAGCAGTCTGTATATCGGTACTTCTTTGAAATGCTCCGTCTATTGCTGCTTCAAAAATTGCTCCTGTCGCGGCCTTTAAGGCTCCTTGGTTAAAATATTTACTAGTGTCAGGCTTTTTATTTAAAGGGTTATTCATAAATCGCTTGGCATAATTGTCAGCGATCTTTTTAATGTCTTTTTCAACTAATTTTGATAAATTTTTCTTTTGTCCATCAGGAATATCTGGGTCATAACTATTAAATTTATATGCTACACTTGTGCCCTTAGGTGTTTTATATGCAGGGGTAGTAACCTGACCTTTTGCTACGCCCTCCGGAACAAGCATTGCCACCCTACTACTAACATCTCTTACGCTTGCAAAGTTGGGTATAAAGCCCCTAGCAAAAGGTTCTATACCAGCCCTGCGCTCTCTCACTGCCGCCATGGCGTTTCTAGTGTCAAACCCTATAGACTGATTAAATTGATCAAGAGATTTTACCTCGCCGGCTGTATACTTAGAAAGCTCCGTGCCCCTTGCGTTTATATTTCTGCCAACAGTGTTCTGTAATTTATCTAATAATTCTCCAGCATATATATCGCCACTATCAGCCTTGCTTTTAAGTCGCCTCACTAGTTTTTTAAGAGAAGAACTATTGCTTTCATATAATGTTTTTAAGAATATTTGGCCGACCTGTTTGGTTTTAAGCTCTGGCTTAGATTCTACAGGGTACGCTCTACCAGTTTTAGAAGTGGTCCCTAAATCAACAGGCATCTTTCCAAGTTCACCTGTACCTCCGGGTCTAGAAAATCTTTGTGCAAAAGAAAAGTTTCCGGGCCTACCTGCTACAGCCCTTTCCATTTCTGCGCCTTTTAAGTGCGCAGCATAACCTCTGCCTGCGCCACCAAATTTAGATCTTTCAGATTCGGTTATGGGAGAGAGTTGTCCCATAGTTCTAATATTGACTCTTTCTCCGGGATTCAATGCTGACCCTAATACTGGACGAAGCCAAGCAGGCACACCTTGACTCTTCATTAGCTGCTCCCTAGAGGCAGAAAGCACACTGCCCATTCTACCAGTTGACCCTGAGCCTTTCTTATCGAAAATTGTCCTCATGGAAGTTAGCACTTCCATCATATTCGGAACGAAGCCCTTGCTAGCATAAGGATCAAACCCATGCATATTTAAAAACTTCTTCCTATACTCTACGCCAGCCTCACTACTTTCCGGCGGAATAATCGCCTCTTGAGACATACCCGGAAATTTAACAACCCTTTCCGCGGTGTTATATTTAACCCTACCCTCCCCCTTGATATACATATCTTTGATATCGCCGGGTTTATAACCTCCAGATACAGCCCCAATATATTCTGAAATATCAGAAAAGTTAGGAACAAAGCCCGAGTGTTTATTTCCTCCGTATGTTAGCTTGGTAGTTCCTGTAGACTTATCAATGTTAGCGCCGTAACCACGATTCACCGCCCTCATACCAGCGCCTGCTGAAATTTTTTCTATCCTTTCCCTAAGAATAATTTCCTCTCTCAAAGAGGCAAGTATTTTTTGCTCAACCTGATTACGCGTTTGCTCTTTACTGGTAATTTGGTCGATTAGCTGAGGGTTCGAAGCAAGGGTATCTCTAATTTGCTGCTGTAATGCTGCTTGCTGCTGAGCACTCTTGTTTAAATTCATAAAGTCCATCACTGAATCTTTTAAGAACTTAGTAAAGTCTAAAAATAACTTGCCCAAAATAGTACCGATAAGAATGAAGCCCGGGCCCTGCAGAAGGCTACCTATAGATTTTAAAATACCTTTAGCTAGTTTACCACCAAACTCTTCTGACTCTTTTTCTCCAAAACCGAACAGCGCGCCAATATCTCCGAATACTCCAGACTTCTGATTTAATTTATTAAAGCCTTCTAACAGCTGCCTAAATACCGGCTCCAGCGTAAGAGATCCTATTGACGCCCCGAGCTTTGTTAAGTTTTGTGTTGTTTCATTAACTAAAGCGGCTAGAGTTTTATTTAATTCTTCATTTCTTAATATAGCTTCATTAGTCGATCCGTTAGCGGTCTCTAAGGCTTGATTAAATACTGAATAATCATTTTTTAAATCTTTTAGAATAGCCTTTAAGATATTCATCTGGTAAACGCCACCAACCAACTCCGCAGTTTGAGCTTTGATAGTAGGCGTTAGGTTTTCATAAACTTTAGCAAAGTCAGTCAGCACCTTCATCGCAGGCCTAACATTACCCTGTATATCCCTTACTTGTACACCCAAACCTTTAAGCTGATTTACCACCTCAGTTCTTTGAATTCTGGTAAATATAGTTTTAAGTGAGTTACCAATAACATTACCGCCACGAGCGGTAGTTTGCTGCACCGATGTGACCACAGCTATTAATTCATTAAATGACACATTAACGTCATCTGCACTAGCGCCTACTCGACGAATAGCCTCAGCCAAATCATTAGTGCTAACAGCAAATGCTGCGTCAACATTAGCTAACCTATTAATAATTTCAGTAGAAGTAAGCGCAGATTTACCAAAAGAGTTAATCGCCGCAGTTAAAGCGTTTACTGCAGCGGTAGCGTCCATTCCCGAAAGTCTTGTTAAGATTAAAGCGTCCCTCGTTCTAAGTAGGGTTTTTTCCATAGACAAGCCCTGACGAGCAAATTCAGTAGCGGCCTCGGCCACAACGCCAAAAGCCTGACCAGTATCGCTAGCTATATCAAATAATTGACGACCAAAATTCTGTAAATTTTTATTGGTAGCTCCAAGTATAACATTTATGTCTTTCAACTGCTTTTCCACATCTATAGTGGCCCTAGCCATTTCAGTGAAAGCTTTGGTTACGCCCATTAAAATACCAGCGGAAGCCGAGAAGGCAATTACGCGAGCGTTTGAAGCTTCTAAAGATTTTTGAAATTCAGATACAGAACCAGTAATTTTACCCAAGGGCTGAGTAAATTTTCTGTGGTCGATTCCTTTTAACTTTATGTCAGTTCGCTCAGCCTTGCGGACAAATCTAGCTAAATCTCTTTCGGCTTTTTCAAGCCTAAGCCTTAGCTCCATTACCATTTGATCATCTCTAGCCATTAACCTTATTCCTGTATATTATTACACTATTTTCGGTTATTTTAGCCATGTAAATCAATGAAATCATCCATTGATAATTGACCGCCCTTCTCTGCTGCTACGTCCATTAAATCTATAGTTTTACCCGCACCTTTTTTGTACCCTATAGCCTCTAGGTCCTCTTGCGTTGCTCCTACTAAGCTACTCGCTCCAGCTTTTTCTCCGCTTTTCTTTTCTATTTTCTCCATCATTTCATCCGCATTGCTGCGCATCTCGTAAAATTCTATTAATTTATCTGGATCGTTTCTTATTTCTTCTGGCGGCGCAGCCTTTGAGTTTTGGGCTAAATTCTTAAAATACCTACCATAAGCAAATAATTCTGACTGGAAAAAGGTTAAATCAACAACTGGCTTACCATAGAAAGTGAAGGGGTTGTCATCGCATAGATAAAAGTAATTACAAAAAAAGGGCAAAATAGATATTTTTTTTAGATTATCCATTATAATATGCTCAGTCGCATCATTGTATGAGCCCACAAATTTAGTTAACTCGTCGTCAGACAAGTAGTCAAAATCCTCTTCGGTTATAGCCAACTCCTTAAAGTCCTTGTCTCTATAAACTGCTTGTTGCATATATATTTCATTGGCTCTTTTAGACGCATATTTTTCTGCAGTAAAACCAATCAAACTATATTTTTCATTCTTCAACTCCTCTATTTCTATTTCAGTCTCGTCCATCTGCTGCTTAACGTCATTTATTTGCGATTTTAAAAATAGCTTACTTTTCGTTGTAGATAAAGTCGATAGATATTCTTGCAAGCTAGATAACTTGTTCTCTTTTTCTCGAGTCCATATATCTTCTTTATTTAAATATTCAATCTGATCAGCTTCGGTGGGTAAATTTTTCTCTTTAGCTTTAGCCATACATTCATCGTAAATTCTATCTGTTTCTACATTTTGAAAAATACCAATATGCTTAATGTATAGCTCTTCTTTAGTTTTAGACAAGCTATTTAGCATTACGGTATACCCCTTCAAGACGTCTGAAAAAACCATCTTTAAATCTATACCCCTAGCTTTTGTAGACTTGATATCCATATAAGTAAAAAAAGGCCCCTTAGATTGGGGCCTTGTGATTTAGACTAATGTTTTTATTCTTCACTAGGAGCCTCTTCTTCTTGCTCTTCTTCGCTATCCCCTTCTAGCTCTTTAAGAATTTCTTCTGGGTCTGCTTCTCTATCTTCATCATCATCGTTTGCTTCAGCAAATTTAATTAGATCTTCAAATTGCTTAGGATCACTAGTCTTGCTAACGTACCAAAAGCTAACATAGTAAAAAAACTTATTAATTACGCCCAATATGAAATCGTCGTCTTCTTCCTCCATGGTATCATATATAGCTAATTTATCCTCGTAGGAGCCTTCGCCAAAGAACGCCTTATTTTCGTCATTGTCCTCAGAGTGAGCCATCTGCAATACCCACCACAAGATAGTTCGGTTTCTTGCTCTATTTTCTGCAGTTTGGTCGTACAAAGAAGATTGCTGCATTTCGAATTCTTGTATTCTCATACGGGCCGTCTTAATAAAGTCTTTACAAATTGTAAATTGAGCTTTTTGGTCGGGCGTCATATCGTCTATGTCTATTTGAGTGAGCTTTTGGTATTCTAATTGCTTGTCAAACAAGTCACTGTATAGACTGCTCCACTCCTCTCTTTCTTTTTCGCCTAAAACTCCGCCATCATTACTGAATCTTTTTTGTAAAAGCGCTCTGGTCAACAGTCCAGCTTTAATGCCCTCGGATAATTCTACGCCGTAAAATAGCTCCGCCTCATCAAACAATTTTCTCGTAGGCTTTCTTATAAAATACTTTTTGTCTACGGTCTTTTTTACCTCTTTGGTAGTAGAAACCTCCTCACCTTTATCATTTTTGGTAGTCTCAGTTTCCTTAACGACCTCTTCTTTGGGTAACGTAAATTCAAATAATTTTTTCATGTCCTTTTACCTTATGCTTATATTAAAACTTTCCAAGTGCTCGTCGAATTCTCTGATTGCGTCGTTGCCAATATCTAATACTCTTTTTCTAATTTTTTGGTATTTTTCTTCCGTTACGGGCTGACCTTTTAAGTCTTCTAGCAAAAACAAAAAGGACTTACACAAGTTGATAGTCTTGCGTTTATGATGAAACTTAACAAAGTCTCCTCCTTTATCCTGCTTTTCTGCCATGAGCCTTTTTCCTACTTATTATAAGAAAAAGTTATATAGATATAAAATAAAAAACCCCCCATTTCTGGGGGGCTCGTGATTATTAACAATAAGTATTATGACTTACCGTCACTGCTGTCACCACTCAAGAATACGCCGACGTCGGTCTGTGTTCTAGAACCGATTTGAGTACTCCAGTTAAGGGTAACCGTCTCATTGTCTCCGATGCCCTGAGAGAAGGATTGGCTATCGAGCTTAGCCTTCTTCATGACAACCGCCATGTGAGCAGTGGAACCATCCTTAAGATGGACAACGATCTCTTGGTCAAGGTTTCTGTCAACAATGTCAGTTAAGTTACCAGTGGTTAACTCACTAACGAGCGCGTCAACACTCATTGTAGCCGTGATCGGGAAGCTAATTTCTCTAGCATAAGCGAATCTACTTCCCAACTTTTGCAGTGGCTCTCTAGCGAGATCAACAGAGCAGTTAAAGCTCTGGATAGCTGCGTCGCTTAATGAGGCTCCACCCTGATCACTTGGAAGATCCAATGTGATGTTGCCGGGCTTGATAACGGTAACAGTAGAGCTTGATTCACCTTCTGAGGTATATCCACTCAATACATATTGACCAGTAACGTTAGCGCTGCCGTCCTCAGCATCCACGTGAGGAGCGAAACCAGAAGTAACACCTTTATGGAAAAGGATGTTCAAGCCTTCAACGGTCATACTCGCTGTCGGGAATCCTCCAACTGCAGCTTCGCAAGTCCAGTTAGATAAAAATCCGTTACCGATACCGATTACCGAGTTATTTCCTGCGGTAGCGTCACCAGTGGTGACACCGTCTACATCAGCACCGTCTTTAACGACGCGAACGTAGTAGTTTCTTTCACCAGCATAGTTCTCCAGAACGTCGGTCAAAACGCCAGATAAATTGTCCTTCTCCGTGCCGGTATTAACGTAAAGTCCGATCTTGTCTTCGTTGTAAAAGTTACAAAGATACCAAGAACTGTCAAAGTTGACAGTAGGACTCTCTAGGATAACCCTATCGATAGCTGCTAGCTCACCGAATTGGTTTACATCAGTACGAGCGATATCAAACCCATAGTTTGCGCTCTGTACTCGTTTTAATTGAAAAGGCTGGTTAGGACCGATCTCAGCGATCCAAGCATTGTTGGAATCTTTATCTGGACCGGCATAGACCGCCTTACTTTGATAAATTACTCTATTTCTTGCCATAACTAGTTATTTCCTTAATATATATTTTTTGTTGTTAGTTGTTTCGGACTCGATTTCAACTTAGATTAACTCGCGCGAGGAGAGCGATAACCTTCTAATTCGAAATCAATTATTGCCTTAAAAACATCAGGATTAGTGTTATTAAGGTTCTCCATATACCCTAAGCTAAACCGAGATACTTCAATGTTGTTTAAATAAACTTCATCTGATATCTCGCTAACGAGTCCCGTGTAATTATATACACCTGATTTCAGCCCTCCAAGTGCATTAAATGGATATTTATCGTCAGGAAGTATTTTTACTATGTTTTTCACTTGATCCTTGAATATAGAGCAAACGGCGTCCAAATTAAATTGAGAATCTGCTAGGATTATTGCCCTAACATTCGTAGTAGTCACATCTTGACCACCGAATGACCAAGGCTGATTATCTCCACCATTATTTTTAATAAAAATGGCCGGATAAGTGGCCGCGCTGGGAGCCAGCCCCGTTTCTACCTGAGCGGTTGAAGGCCTGAGTTTAATCGCGTCCTCAAACAGCAACTCTTGCTCAGCCTTGCTAGTCAAGTATACATTAAAATCTTTAATTGCATAGCTTCCACTTACTGTAGCTCCGTCAGCTATAGAACCGCTTAAATACAAATGCCCTTGGTCATAATTTATATCCGCCAGAGGATAAGCACCTGTAGCTATAAAATCAGAAGGCGAAGTGCCGCTAACATAGGCTCCGCTGGCGATAGTTGCGTCGGTAATAGAAGAGTCTGTAACAAACTGCTTGAATGGTGCACCAAAAGTCGTATAGCCCGCAAATGAACCAGTGACCGGATAATATTTTGAATTATGATTTGTAAACGCTTCTCCTTTATCAAGCAGCGTGTGATCAAACCACAACAAAAAACTGGACATTACTCTATTTTCGTACTGTGTCTTCATTTAACAAAATTCCTTTTAAAAGTATTTAAAATTGCACTCATGTAGCTAACCCTTTTAAAGACCGCCTGTCTAACTTTTCCATCAGCTTGAATACCTGACCCAGATCTACTAGCCTTAATATATTTTTCATATATATATTGACCTAACCCAGACATACCGCTTTCTATTTTAAACAACCAACTACCGGGCTCCCAAGGCATGGGCGATATAGAGGCTAGCTCTCGTTTGCTTGGCGTTTTAATTCTAAAGCCTAAAAATACGGACCTTTGAGTTTTGCGCACTACCCTAGGAGTTCTACCGATTAACTGCGTGTTAAAATTTAAATAATCATAAACTTTTTGAGCAGGATTTTCTCCCTGCTGAAAGCCTATAAAACTATATAAATTTCCCGTACCTATTAAAGTGCCACTATGGTTGTAAGCATTAGGTCCCGCCCGTAACTCTTTTGTTACCGGATGTCGATTAAAGTCTTCGAGCATTTCTTTTTTTGATCGATCGAATACCTTCTTACTTTCTAAATATACTTTTTTATGCACCTCTTTGTCAGAGGATAATTTCCGCATAGCTTTGTTTTTTAAAATTTTAGTATACCGACCCATTATTTAATCTCTTCAATAATGTATACATATAGCGCGTAACCAAAATGATCTTTTACGGCGTCATTACTGGCCAGCTTAAAAGATTTACCATCTAAAACTACTTTCTCGGTAACTCCATCATTAATATAGTCCCTTGCGTCCTCCTGCACCTTTATAGCAACCATACCGGTTGGTATCTTGGTTCCGGCAAAATTATCTGTTTCAACTTCCTGCTTGTTACTATAACGAACCATAGCCTTAAAGCTTTTTGATTTAGGTACATAGGTGACATTTGTCGGATTAGAGTCACCGCCATATCCCGGCAGCAAAGGGTCTGATGGATTTACAGAAGAAATAACTTGCTGCGGTTCTTTATGCACAACGATGTCTCTAGAAAAAGTATCGAATAAATCAATAATAGAACTTTTAAACGAAGCTTTATCTGCGTCTGTTAGTAGGCTACCCATTTTAGCTATTATCCTTATCTCTTATATGTGTTGTATTTGGTGAATAATATCCTTCGGTGGTATCTGTACCGGCAACTTGAATCGGTTCAGACGCGCTCACCTTGTAAGAGTGAACTAATTTTTCCAGTTCTTCTAGTTCAATTTTTTTGGCGGTTTGATAAGTTTGACTTTGTTGTATCTTGTTAACCCTTCTAACCGAAGTGCCATCTGAAGAAATCTCCACCCAAGTATCTGTTGATGCAGCGCCCAAAGATGATCTCAGCTGAGCGTCATAGTAGTGAATCATATATAGCTTTTTTAAAATATCTTTTTCTTTTAAGCCCATTGCTGGCGCAATTTCGAAATCAGAATCTATTTCATAACTAGTATTTAATCTAGCATTTAAGTTGCCGACGTTAGTTCTTAACCAAAAAGCGATGGCTGGAATAGAAAGGGACGATAATTCGCCTAATTCCATATATATTTCGTTTGCTACATCTACTATTTTCATATTATATATTACACCTATTACACTTAAGATTAATATTTTGGTTGTATTAATCTATATATTCAATAAACCAAAGAGTCTCAGGGTATTCCTTGAGCCCCTAAATCCACCGCCCCAGTCTCTAGCGGATATGTTATCTAACGGAAACGGCCCATGAGCGGTACAAGTAACAGCGTTAGCGTCTCCGCAGGAAGTTGAGCCTTTTCCTAAAATATATTTAGCTGTATAATTTTCATCTCCATTAGCGTCTACGCCTTTAAGGCTTACGGGTACATCATCCTCCCAGTCCTCCTCTGTTACGTCTCTGGTTTTAAGTACTGTAAATTTTGTCACACCCCCGCAGCAATTTGTAGCCCCAACCCGTATAAAATATTTTCCCTCTAAATCGAATGTCCTTAGGCTAGAATCATATACGTCATAATCATCAGGGTTCCAATAGACTCTTTGTACCCCGCATGATTGAGCGTGATTTTCCGGTAAATCTAATGAAGTACGAATTCCGTTATTTTTCATATTTTGTAGATCAGAAGGTTCCAGACAATATACATCAACAGTACCTAAGTATGCTTTTCTGCCCGGCCATAAAACTACTGGCCTTTTTAGAACAAAAATACTGGCCTGATTAGAAGTGGCAAATGTGGCACCGTTATTATTA
>MDSZ01241631.1_pt1 | contig 15894 bp, 16 predicted proteins | sample 811201 | NCBI WGS metagenome assembly MDSZ01 (sample SAMN05326647, study PRJNA326480) | marine metagenome | isolation source: seawater | place: Indian Ocean: North | collected 2010
AACGGGAATTTGACGCCAGGTTGAAGGAAAGGGCTGCGGAGGAACAGCGGCAAGCGCAACCAGGCGGCTTCGGCTTCACCGAGGCCATGATGGCTCATCTTGAAAAGTCTAGAGAGCAGGCGCTCAAGGAACTGCCTGCAGGTTCAAGAGATGCGTTCAACCGCCACGTGGAGGCGCAGCGCGACCGCTATATCAACGGCTTTGCTGCAATTGAGGCGGGGGAAAACGAACGCTATTTCCAGCAGGGTTTGGAAGAAGAAGGCATCCGGCTCGCATCAGAGGTGCGCGAGAACCCGGATGGTCTCGAAGAAGCATTCGAACAGGCAAGAACGTTGCTATCGGCTGCTCCCTTGCCAACCGAAGGCAAAAAGGCAGCCTATGCGAAAATAAGCGAGACACTGGCAGAGGCGTGGGCTGAGACAAGACGGCTTGAAGAACTGCTACCAGCAATCGGTGACGAACTTGCAAGGCGAGAGTTTGCAGGACCGGAAGGTTTAGGAAATGAGCTCGACCAGGTGGGTGAGGCCGTCAATGGCCCCGACGGGCGGGAGGCGTTTGCGGACGAAAGCCAGGTTCTGGCAGAGCGGCTGAAACTGCTGCCCGGTGAAACACTGGGCCGAATGCAGGTAAATGCCGTTAAAAGCAGAGCGGCGATTGCTGCTGGGGAAGTTGGCAAGATCGAACGCCGCATCGAGGCGAGTTTTGGCCAGTTTGACAAATCCGAGATCGAAGCAAACGGCTTGCTCGACCCAAGGCAGAAAACACGACTGATCGGCCAGCTTGAAGTCGCAAAAAAGGAGCATATCGCGAACATTGAATCTGCGAACTGGCTCTTGTCTTCTGAAGAAGGGGATCGGGGACCGCAGCGCCAGAAGAACGCGGACCGGGCGTTCACCTTTCTGGAAAATGGCGAAATCGACCGGGACACACTTGCACTCAAGATTGTGGAAACGAAGGGCGTTGTTCCGGAGAGTTATGCCGCCGCCTTGAGCAAGGGAACTCGGAGCAACGAACCCGAGGTCATTTTACGAGCGTACGAAAACCTCGCAAAGGTTCTGGCGTTGGCACCGCAGTCGGCTGTGTTGGCAAAAAGAGAACGCAATCTTGTCGACAGGTTTGAAAAGTGGACCCTTTTGACAAAAGGCTATGGGCTGAGTCCGGAGGAAGCCGCGGAGACGCTGGCGAAAGGCAATGATTCTGGTTCTGCGCACAATCTGGAGGAGGCTTTTGACCGGCAGTTTCCTGATTGGGAAGGGAAAGACCTCGGCAGCCAGACCTTGAAAGAGTTGCTGACACCTGCAGATACAAGATTTCCAGAAGGATCTGGCGGATAAACGCAACAGGTTCAATCCGGCGAGAGCCTTTTCGAGCTGCCAATGTGACCGCGGCTCAATTTCTGATCTCAAATTTTACCAGGGAACTCCATGACAGTAGCAGCCTTGACCGAAGGCCGCGCCCAGATCACGGGCGACGGCGTGACGGATCGTGTCGACTTGCCATTCCAGTTTGTCGACCAGAACAACCTGCAGGTATCGCACCGGACAACAACCGGCGAGATTACCGTTTGGCAGTATCAGCAAAGCCCGGGCAACTGGCACTTTACCGGCGGCAACTTCAGCACCGGTACCGTGCTCTTTGATGCCAGCGCCTTGCAGGCAGGCGAAACGCTGACGGTTTTGCTGGTGAGCAAATACGATCAGCCTTACAGCCTGGCGGGCGGTGAGATTGACCTGGCAGTGATGGAACGCGCCATGGACCGGACGGCGATCAACATGCAGTCGGTCGCCACCCGGGCGCTGATCGAGGTCAACGGCGGCTTTGACCTGAAAGGCCGGCGGATGATCAACGCGCTTGATGCGGCCGACAATCAGGACTTGCCGACGCTGCAGCAGGTTCTTGAAATCGCGTCTCTTCCAGGCGCGCAAGGGCCGAAAGGCCCGGTCGGCAACCAAGGCCCCACGGGTCCGGCTGGTCCGCAAGGCCCTGCCGGTCCGCAGGGACCACAGGGGGAGCGTGGCCCGCTCGGCTATGAAGGTCCGCGAGGCCCAACCGGCTATCAAGGTCCGGAAGGCCCGCGTGGTCCTGAAGGGCCATCCGGTCCGACTGGCTCGCAAGGTCCGATTGGACCGCAAGGCCCACAGGGGCCAGAGGGGCCGATTGGCAAGTCATTTGACCCGGATTACACCGGCCTGACAGCCGACCGTGTGGCCTATGATGCTGAACCGAAAGACACGTCCTTTCTCGATACCCAGGCGGGGATTGTTTATTGGAAGCTCTCCAACGCGGTCGGCGCCTGGTCGACGGGCGTTAACTTCGGGCGCGGGCCGCAGGGCTTGCAGGGGCCGCAGGGCATTCAAGGCCCGGCCGGTCCTGTCGGGCTGAACCACCGGGGAACGTGGAACGCGGCCACCGCCTACGTTGAGCGGGATACGGTCAGCCATGACGGGTCTTACTTCATCTGTGTGGCGGCTCATACCGGCATCACCCCGGAAGAAGCTGCGGCCGAATGGGACATTGTCACCGCCAAAGGGGAACGGGGCCTGCAGGGTTTGCAGGGCATTCAGGGACCGGAAGGGCCGCAGGGTGTGCAAGGCCCGGAAGGTATCCAAGGCCCGAAAGGCGATATCGGCGCGCAGGGGCCGACGGGCGCGGAAGGTCCGCAAGGACCGCAGGGCGATCCCGGGTTGAGTTATCGCGGCGTCTGGACTTCTGGCGAAACGTACAATTCTGACGAAACGGTCACCTACAACGGATCATCCTATATCTCGTTGCGGGTGAGCATCGGTCAGAACCCGAGCATTTCGCCGGATGATTGGGGACTGCTGGCGGCAAAGGGTGACGTCGGGCCGGTTGGCGCAACTGGTCCGGAAGGGCCGCAAGGTTCAACCAGCTACGACGCCGGGACCGTCGGCGGTCTGACGTCGGGCCAGCTTCTGCGGTCTGATATCGGGGGCACGATCAGCGGTAGTCTGACCGTCAACGGCCACGTCTACGCCACCGGCTACGTTTACGTGAACACGGACAATAGCGGCGACGCCTGGATCGTTTTCAAAGATGCGAACAGCGGTGGTGCAGACCGTCTTTTGGGATGGGACGACAGTGCGAACGCACTTGTTGCTGAAGAGAATGACGGCGGCATTCACAAGCTGGCGCTTGTTTACGACGGTTCAAACGCCAACGAAACCAACTTTCCGATTGGGCATATCATCTGGGCATCTGCACCCGCCGGGATCAACAGAAACGCTTCACGAGCCTGCTACTTGCACACGGCATCAACGGGCTACGCCGACAGTTCGGACGGTAACAGATCTTCCGGCCTATCGGGCACTTGGAGATGCCGAGGGCAAGCCGGTGCTGTCGCCATCTATCAGCGTGTAGCGTGAGGAAAAGGCATGACCGAAATCAACGTCAAGACAACCTTCATCACCAATTTTCATGGCTTCTTTGCAAACCACGAAACCGACCACACCCTAACCGATATGTCCAAGATTGTCGGTGCGTGCTCCTATGATGTGCAACACGCAAATGGGTACACGGAAACACTCGAAACCGGCTTGCGGCCGGGCGAAAACTTCGGTTGGAGCATCAAGGTAATCCAGGCTGCGCAGGCCTGGCGAAACTCCGGTGGGGTCATTCCGGAATGGGTTCCGCCTGCGTCTGAATAAACTCGGCCAAACCGACCGAAACATGCACCGCCCCTGAGGCGGTTTTTTATGCCTGAAAGGCAGTCCAATGAAACTGGTTTCAGACTGGCGCGCGGTCCTGCAAAGGGCTTGGAGCGTACGCCTTATGCTGCTTGCCGCGCTGCTCTCTGGCGCGGAAGTAGCTTTGCCCTTTCTGGGCGACTTCATTGCGCCGGGCTTACTCGCTGCCCTGTCGGCGCTCACAGTGTCGGCCGCGTTCGTGGCCCGGCTTCTCGCACAAAGGAACATGAACGATGGGACGTAAAACCCGCCTTGTCGGCGGCATCGGCGCGGCTGCGATTGCGCTGGTCGGTGCCTGGGAAGGTCTGCGCCTTGCGGCATACCGGGACGTTGTCGGCGTTCCAACCGTCTGTTACGGTGAAACGCTCGGGGTGAAGCTTGGGGACAAGCACACAAAGGCCGAGTGTGACGCAATGCTGTTGGCCTCGTTGCAGCGGCATGAAGCCGGAATGAGAAAGTGCCTCAAGCGGCCGGATGCCATTCCCGCGAAGTCCTATGTCGCGTTTGTCAGCCTCACCTACAACATTGGGGTCGGGGGCTTTTGTCGGTCGACTGCGCGCAAGCGTCTTGATGCTGGGGACGTGCGTGGCGCCTGTAACGCAGCCAAATGGTTCAACAAGGCGGGCGGCCGGACGATCCGGGGACTTGTAAACCGCCGCGCGGCCGAGCATTCGCTTTGCCTGGAAGGGCTACGGTAATGCCGGTGGTCGCCTGGATGCTCCAAAGCCGCACCGCGTGTGCTGCCCTTGCCATTGCCGCCGTTCTGGGCGGCTTTTTTGTTTGGCACAAGGTCGACAAGTCGAGCGAGGTTCGCCGGGCCGTTGTCGAGTATGTGGCCGACGCGGAATTGACCGCAGCCCGGGTGCAGCTTGAAGAACTGAAACGCCGGAAGGTTGTCACGGAACGGGCAAACCGGCGTTTCATCTCCCTTATCGATCAGGCCAACGCGGAAGCGGAAGCCGCAGCACAGGAGTTGGAACACTATGTTTCGACCGTTGGGGATGGCTGCATTTTGCAGCCTGATCTTTTTGAGCGCTTGCGCAACCAATGACGAGCGGTTGCGAACTGCCGCCGCATTGTCGGCGCAAGTGGAAATCACCAAAGAGCTTCCGGGTTATCCGGACGACTGCCGACAGAAAGAAGCGTCCGGCGTTCGGGTCGGGGAGCCTCTGGACGTGGCCTTGATCCGGACAGACCAGGCGCTTGGCCGTGCCAATGCCCGCGTGTTGCGGTGCAGCCGGTGGTTCGACGAAATCAAACAGGGCTACGCAGGGGGCGTGCAATGAACGAAGATCAGATGCGGGAAATTGCCCGTGAAGGTGGCAAAGAAGGCGGCCGGGAGGCTGCTCAAGAAGTGCTCAAGGCGCTCGGCGTCGATATCGAGAACACCATCGAAGCGCAGAAAGACATGCACTTTCTGCGTGATCTGCGAAAAGGAACGTCCAGCGTCAAAGGCAAGGTGATCAACACAGTTGTGGGGGCGTTGGCGCTGGCTGGCCTCTACAAGCTTCTGTCGGGAATTAGATGGGGGGCTTGAATTCTCAAAAAGGCATTGTTCGTTAACTTGACATACTGTTCACCATTTTAATGCTAGTTATTCGAAAATATCAAAACTATCTCCAATTAACGAACAAACGCCGATGCCGGTTTTGAAACTTTGGAGATCAAGATGTCCTCACCGTTGAAATCAATTCTGCATGTCAATGCCTCAGCACGTACCGCCGGTTCAGTGACGCGTGACCTTGGGCAGACCTTCGTGACTCGTTTGCTGGCAAAATCACCAGATGCAAAAGTCCTTACTCGCGATGTTTCCCAAGGGGTACCGTTCCTGAGCGAAGAGTGGATTGGCGCGACTTTTACAGATCCTGCTGCACGGAGTGCAGAACAAAAAATGGTGCTTGCTCTGTCCGACACGCTTGTTGGAGAATTGAAGGAGGCAGACACCATCGTAATTGGGACGCCTGTTTACAACTTTTCTATTCCGGCTACGCTAAAAGCCTGGGTTGATATGATCGCGCGAGCAAGAGAGACGTTTCAGTACACTGAGAACGGACCTGTCGGTCTGCTTCAGGGTAAAAAGGCTTACGTCATCATTGCCTCTGGTGGAACCAAAATAGGATCAGAGATCGACTTTGCCGGAAACTACCTGAAGCATATTCTTGGCTTTATCGGCATCTCCGATGTGACAATGATCGCGGCAGATCAATTGATGATCGAACCGGAAAACCGTGACGCAGCACTGGCTCAAACGATTGAGCTGGCCGCATGAGCGGAACCTGTGTTTAGGCCTGATATACCAGCGTTTGAAATTGCGGAATGCAACAGGCTTCCTGCGAAGTGAAATTTTTGGTTGTGTCTTGGCAGCTGCGTCAATTGCCCAGTCTCCAGTACGTTCGGGTGCTATTTCTCACCCTGGACACCCGTACGAGCGATCAATTCTGGAATCAGCACAGCGTCTTCGGCGGCTGCACCTTCTGGTGCAGCCGACTACGCCGGGAATCTAAAATTGTTTGTTGAATTGTCCTGCTGTCTGCTCGGCGCAGCTCGTTTTCTTTGATTTCTTGCCGTTTGGTTCAGATTGCACCAACTACAATTGCAGCCAAAAACGCAAAGGCTGCTAGGAAGGCAATCATGTTCAGGTTCCGTACAAGGGTCATATGTCCGCTCCCGATTACCTCTTTCTGACGGGGTGATACTAAGTCAGCATAATGCCGAAGCGAAGCAAAAAAGATGCTGCAGCGCAGCGGAGAATTGCATTCCAGGGTTGTGTTTGTTGAGGAAGCATTAAGTAAAGCCTTGATTGGAAACGTTCACTGCCTTTTGCGAAAAAAACAGAACTAATTTGTCCTGGAGATGCGATCGAGGGTTGCAAATATTTATTTGGCGCGTCGAATTATTTGTGGAGAGGCCTTCCTGCTGCTGGCCGTTTCTCCAGTTTATGCGGCGATCAACGGTAGCTTAATGTTAAGGGCCTGCTGATAATGTCGAGGCTTACGCGACTGTCGCGCCGGAGTGTCGATGATCAATCTTGCAAAACTTGCTGATCTGGCGAGGGACACAAGTGCTGGAGGGCGCAAAAGCCTGGTCAGCATGCTGACGGACCTGTTCGTGAACTCCGGTGACGACCGTGACGAGCAGATCAGCCTGCTATTTGGCGACATCGTTCTCAAAGTTCTCGGACAGCTGGAGGAAGAAACCAGGATCATTCTGTCCAAACGAGTTTGCAAGGAGAAAGATGCTCCTCGTGAACTGATGGTGAAGCTGGCACAGGATGAATTTCCGGTTGCCGGCCCGGTTCTGGAAAACTCACCTGCACTCACCTCAGAAGACCTGGTTGAGATCGCATGTTCTGCGTCGATGGAGCATCTGGGGGCAATTGCCGGGCGTGAAACCGTCGACAAGGCAGTTACCACTGTATTGGTGGATCGGGGGGATACGGCGGTTTTAAGTAAAGTCGCTGAAAACCAGGGTGCAGAGTTCGCTGATGCATCCTTCCTGAAATTGGTGGAAAAAGCCCGATCGAGTGAAGCAATCCAGGCTGCCTTGATCAACCGCACCGACTTGCCGGATGCAGCTGCTCATGCCTTGCTGCCTTTCTTGACGGAAGAGTTGAAAGAAAGGGTCAGTGCACTCGGTGCCGACAGCACGCTTGTTCAGCTCCTGGCTGAACGTGCCGCTACCGAAGTGGCCGCTCGTGCGCACAAGCTTGAAGAGGCACGTGAACAATCCAACGCATTGATCCGTGACGTGGTGAGCAAGAAGACCAAAATCGATGATGCCGTGACCTTGTTCGCCCGTTCGGATCGAACAGCGGAGCTGGGTATGTTGCTTGCCAAGGTAAGCAATCTGCCGCCCAGTGCGGTATCCCAGCTCTTGTTCAGCGCAAGCGACAAGCCATTGATAATTCTTTGCAAGGCGAACGGCGTTACAGCCGAAGCCTACAAGGATATTCTCACGATGAGGGCCAGGCGGTTGCGCATTGGCGGATTGGAGCTGAATGCCGCCATCCAGCGTTATGCAGCGCTTAGTGAAGATGGCGCTCGCAGATCACTTGAAACCTTGAAGCAATCCGGTGCTAATTTCGGTTTGAAAACTGAAGAAGAAAAAACCGAAGCGGAAGCCGTACGGTCAAAAAAGAACATTCCCTTCGCATCAAGTCGCTGATTTTTTCAGTTCGCAGATCTCTGCAATGTTGCCGTCATCGCCGCAGCGGAGATCAGGAATGCGCCGCCCACCTTGTTTACCAGTCTAAGCAGGGAAGGACTTCTCAGTTTTTGTCCGAGGGCTGCTGCTGCATAGGCGTAAACAGCTGCATTCAAAACACCCAATGCGACGAAGGTCGTTCCCAAAAGTGCGAGCTGCGGGACAACTGGGGCGTGAGGTGCGATGAAGTGTGGCAGGAAAGCCATAAAGAAAACAATGCCTTTTGGATTGAGCGCTGTGACCACATATGCATGCCAGAATATTTTTCTGGGGGGAACATCGGCAACCTGATGCGGCCCAAGTGCAGTTGGCCGGCTTCTCCACATTTTCAGGCCAAGCCAGACCAGGTAGATCGCCCCTACCCATTTGAGCACGGTGAATGCTGTTGCAGACGTCGCCAGAATGGCACCGAGACCCATCAGCGACGCAGCTGCTGCTGTCGCGTCCCCCAAGCCAACACCCAATACGCTGGCAACCGCAGACTTGCGTCCCTGGGTCAAAGCATAGCTGACAACAAGCATGATCGTCGGACCCGGGATGGCGAGGACGATCAATGTGGCAATCACATAGGCGAAAAAGAGTTCTAATGTCATGGGGAGCCATCCACTTTTTGGGTCATGCAACCATAGACGCAGGACAAGCGTTGATCAATCATGAGGGTCGCTGGCAAGTACAATGTGCGGAGTTGGGAATGCACTTAAACCTCGTGTCGATTTGTACTGCTCTCGCGTTGTGTTGCCTGCTGCCTTTAGATGTTTACGCAAATCCTCCATTGCCGCAGGAAAAGCCGCTTCCTGGCCTCGGTAGTTCGCAATTCATCGAGGGGGTGGATGTGCCGGCGATCAAGCCAGCTACTCTTCCGGAAGGGCCTTTGGCAGGACCTGACGACAGTGGCAGAAAAGCTTCTGCGGGCGAATCCTCCACACCGTCAGCTTGCGATATTCCGGGTGCTACTTTTGAACAACTTGCTCCCTTGCAAGGGGATCAACCTGATGAGGATTGCGGGATCACCGTACCTGTCAACCTTTCTGGGTTACGTGGCGAGGATGCCGAAGTGACCTTCCCGATGAAAGCCACGCTATCATGCAGTTTTGCGACGTCACTTACAGCGTGGGTGATCGAAGATGTCTTGCCCATTGCACAAGCACAGTTCGGGAAACCAGTGTCCGAGTTTCTCACAGGCCCTGGTTATCAGTGTCGCCGACGAAACAATCTTCCAGATGGAAAGCTCTCCGAACATGCGCTTGGCAAAGCCATTGATATTGTGGCCTTCCGATTAAGTGACGGTACTGAGATTTCAGTTGAAAAGGATTGGGCGCGCAACACGCAGAGCGGAAGCTTCCTGTCCGCCATACACAAGGCTGCCTGTAAAAGGTTCACCACCGTTCTCGGCCCCGATGCAGACCCAAATCACAAGTCTCACTTCCACCTCGATATCGGATGCCACGGCAAGAGCTGTAATTACATTATCTGCCAATAACCCAATCCCGGCTTGCAAATCAGCCTCAAGCTTGTTCCTTTCTATTCGATGACTTCTAACGCCGGAAGGACTGATGGAACGTTATAAAACAGCTATTGACGCCGCCTTGGATCTTCGTCCCGATCAGCCTGTGTATTGTTTCCGGCCGGACGTGCTCAGGCATGACGCACAGCAATTCCAGTCGCTCTTCCCCGGCAAGACGGCTTACGCGGTCAAGACGAATGGTGAGCCATTTGTCCTTGAGGCACTGGCAAAGGCCGGGATCAGTTGTTTCGATGTCGCATCGCCTGCAGAGTTCGCCGCGGTGAAAGAGGCAGCGCCGAAGGCTGAGATGCTTTACATGCATCCTATCAAGGCACAGTCGGACATTCGGCTAGCTTTGGAAACCTACGGTATTCGAACCCTTTCGCTCGACCACGAAGACGAAGTCGCGAAGATCCTGCGTGTTGTTAGGGCCCTTGATATAGATCCTGGAACGATCACACTCTTCGTTCGTATCGCCACCAAGGGGCATGCTGCTTACGAGTTGTCGAAGAAGTTTGGCGCGGCTCCAGGTCACGCCGTTGAGTTGCTGCAACGGATCGACCGTATCGGGTTCAAATGCGGATTGTGTTTTCACGTTGGAAGCCAGATCGAAGAACCGGAAACCTATGAGCGAGCGCTGGCTTCTGCCGATTGGATCAGGTCACGTGCTGGCGTTCCCGTTGTGGAGCTTGATGTCGGGGGAGGGTTTCCGGCCGTTTATGGTCACGATCCGCGCCGCAAAGCGCCTGAGATGCCCTCGCTCGTGGAATTGATGGGGCAGTTGAAAGCCGATATCGCTGATTGGCAATTTGATGACCTGCCTCTTGTCGCCGAGCCAGGCAGAGTGATCGTGGCCCGATCGATCTCTCTCATTGTCAGAGTACTGTTGAAAAAGGGGCGCCGTCTTTACATCAATGATGGCATCTGGGCGTCTCTTTCCGACAGTTGGACCGGAAAGATCACGCTGCCGGCTCGTTTTATTCCGGATCCGGCTCGCAAAACACGGGCTGGTCAGCCCGACAAGATTGTTCCCTTCAAGGTCTGCGGCGCAACCTGCGACAGCGTTGATATTCTTTCCAGGCCTTTCTGGCTGCCGGAGACAGTCGACACGGGAGACTGGATCGAGATTGGCCATATCGGTGCCTACAGCTTGTCGCTTCGCACAAGGTTCAATGGTTTTTATCCCGACAAGGTCATTGAAGTCGACACGCCGTTCGATTTCGGTGCTGCGCCGGAAGGTTTCGCCTCAATAGAAACCATGGCGGATTGATGCAAACAGGCTGATTGAACGAAACAACCTGGCTGCACTTGCCCACCGAGGCTGTTCAGTTCCCTTGGAGCACGAGTCTTCTGAAAAGAATGACAACAAACGGGTGACCGGTTCGGCCGGTCGGTCGTTTGTTGCCACGAGTTCTTCAGTACCACCAGGCGGGCGCAAGCTTATTGGCAGAAACGCTGTTCACCCTGGTAGGTGGTATAGGTACCGGTCGACGGGTTGAACGACCGGTATTTCGATGAGCAGTACTGGTACCAGGCAGGGCTCCACGGCTGATAACCGATGGCCGTGTTGACGCGACCGGGATAGGGAGCCGGCGGGTAGTGATTTACCGGCGGCGGGCCTGCGTAGCTCGGCTGGCGGGTGGCACCCAGCAGAATTGCTCCTGCAGCGAGGCCGATGACACCTGCCGCGACAGCCGCGCCAAGATTATCATTGTTTTTGTGTCGGTTATGATTTCGATTATTGTGTCTCTGGTTATGGTGGTGGCCGCCACGGTGGTCACGCCAACCGTTGCGCGAGCCGGCTTCAGCAGCCGCGAAGGTCGGCAAAAGAAGGGCGCCCGTGAGGGCGGCGGCAACAAGACGTTTGCTCATGGTCTTCATTGGTTTTCTCCAAAGGCAGGCGCTGTTCTCGATTGGCGCCGTATCTGATGGTGAGACAATCGCATAGGCGCCCTGAACCGGTTCTGAGATGTCTGTTCATCTGACGTTCAGAATTCGGGTGAAGGCGAAAACCGTGGAATGCAACTTGTCTGCGCCGACAGAAAACAGAACTTGGAGGGGCCGTGAGCCTGGAAAAAGAACCGAAATCAGTAATCCGGCCGACCGATGATCAAGCCAGAAGATTGGCTAAGGAGTTGATCAGAACCGCGAGGTTTGGTGCTTTGGCGGTGCTCGAAGCCGAAACGCGGCATCCACTTGCCAGTCGGGTCGCAGTGGCGACCGATTTGGATGGTGCACCTGTCATCCTCACAAGTACATTGTCCGGACACACGGCGGCAATTCTGGAGAACCCTTCATGTTCGCTGTTGTTGGGCGAACCTGGAAAAGGCGATCCGCTCGCTCATCCGAGAATTTCTCTTTTCTGCAAGGCAGTGAAGATATCGAGAGGAAGTTCAGATCATGAGCGGTTGCGCAACCGTTACCTCTCTCGTCATCCCAAAGCCGAACTTTATGTCGATTTCGGAGACTTTTCCTTTTTCAGGTTGGAGCTCTCCAGAGCAAGCCTGAATGGAGGCTTTGGCAAGGCTTTTGAATTGGAGGAAGAGGACTTATTGGCAAAAGTTAGTTCGCCTGGTGACTGGTCTTCAATGGAAGCCGGAGCGGTTGCGCATATGAACGCAGACCATAGGGATGCGGTGAAACTTTATGCGCAGAATTTGCTGAAGGCCGGAGAGGCCAATTGGCGGCTTGCCTGTCTGGATCCCGAAGGCGTTGATCTTGTGGCTGGAGATAAGGTTGAACGTCTCTGGTTTGCAGATCCATTGGAAGATCCGTCTGAACTGAGGCCTGCATTGGTCGCTCTGGCTTTGCAGGCGCGCAACACCTGAACACAATTCAAACGACGTCTCGTCAAAACTCCAAGTTGAGCTTGCTTGTGATTTTCGTAAGCGCTATCGAGGCTCATCTATTTCAATTTGGACGTTTGTTTTGCCAACACTCTGACCGGTCATCGATCCCGCCATGCATTCGCTCGAATGCGTCATGAACTTTGTTCGTCCTGGCGGCGGATCGGGGCCGGTATGGCTTGGCCATGCGCATCTGATCCTGTTTCGGTTCACTGCATACATTTCGAAAAAGCTTCCAGCCAGACTGAGTGCCGATAGCTGACGCTGTTCGGCCGTCCCGACTGCCTGTGACGGACTTCCCGTGCGAGGAAGACCCACGGAATGTCGTCTATATTGAACATGGAATGGTCCGTTGTCCGTTCTCAGACACCTAGAATAAAGCGTCCCTGCCAACGATGCGGATTTGTGAAGCCTTTTGGTTCGACGGGCAAATTCCGGTTGAACGCGAATGGAAGCCAGCTTGACGCCTGGCTGATCTATCGTTGCGATGTCTGTGGAAGCAGATGGAACAGGGCCATTTTTGAACGTCGAGCCGTGAGCAGCCTTTCGGCAGAACTCATCGAAGCCTTGCAGCGGAACGATGAGGGAGTGGCGAGCACCTTCGCCTGCAACACCAAAGGGAGAGGCGGAGGCAAGGGGGGCACTGATTTCAGCCTGAAACGACGAATGGTTGCCAGCGATTGTGCAGATGCCTGCACTGTGGCACTGACAATCCTGAATTCGGATCACGTCCAGGTTCGTCTGGATAAGGTCCTTGCAAAAGGGCTTGGTCTCTCGCGCAACCGCGTTCTGCTCCTGGTGGAGCAAGGATCGCTGAGATTTCCCATGAACAATGTGAAGATCTTGAAGAGACGGGTTCCCGACAAGATCTGTATCGAACTTTTCATTGGTCCGGCAAGCGACAGATCGGTCTTTTGGAATTATCTGGTCTGCATGAATTAACCGCAGGAGCGGGAGTTAGAAACCGGATGGCTCCAGATCCCCGTGTCCGCGTTGCGGACACGGGGCAGCGGTCAGTCGTTTTGGCAGGTGTTCCGGAGAGCGTGGCGAGCAGTTGTCAAGCTGCGCGCAGGTGACCGAGAAAATCGCCCAACCCGTCGCGAATTGTCGTTATCTGGGAGGAGATGTTCTGAATGCCTCCCACGACTTCCTGCACCCTGTCGCCGGATACCTGCGCTGCCTGGTTCACTTCGGAGATATTGAAGGTAATGTCGGCACTGCCTTGCGCGACCTGATGCGCGTTTTTGGCTATTTCTGACGTAACTGCGTTTTGCTCTTCAATCGCAGAGGCAATTCCGGAAATCTGTTCGCGAATTTCCATCATGGCTTTGACAACCGTGGTAATTGCATCAGAACAGGTTGCCGCCCCGGACTGGACACCGCTCAGCTGTGAACCAATCTGATCGGTTGCCTGTCCGGTTTGCGTGGCAAGCGCCTTTACTTCAGAAGCCACGACGGCAAATCCCTTGCCTGCTTCGCCAGCTCTCGCTGCTTCGATAGTTGCGTTCAAGGCCAGCAGATTGGTCTGGGCAGCAATGTCGCTGATCAGTTTCAGGACATCCGTGATCTCCTCTGCCGATGTAGACAGTTTTCCGACTGTCTCTCCGGAAACTTCAGCCTGTTCAGATGTACGAGAGGTGGAGGAATTCGCGAGTGTAATCTGGCGGCTGATTTCGTGAATTGAACTCGCCAGTTCCTCAGACGCGGATGCAACAGATTGGACCGATGCTGTGGCCTGTTCGGCTGCAGCGGCAACCGTGTTGGACCTTTCAATGGTCTCATGACTGTTGCGCGCCAATTCGTCGGCACCGGACGCAAGTTCACTCAATGCAGAAACCGCTGTGTCGCAGCTGGTCATCAGGAGCCTTTCAAGCTCGTCGGCCAACCGCAATCTTGTATCGCGACGATCCGCTTCTGCCTGCATTTCTTCTTCGCGAGCCTGTTCCTGCAGGCGCTTCATCTCGATCGTGTTTTCACGGAAGGTTTCGAATGCGCTTGCCACCTGACCGATTTCGTCATTCGTGCGTACATTGACTTCCACATCCGTGTTGCCTCTAGCGAGCTCCAGAAGGCCTGCGGTGACCTGGTGCAAGGGACGGGAAATCAGATATCTGGCGAAAAGGACTGAGCCGACAAGGCACAAAATCAAAGTCAGCGCCGCGGTGATCGCGATTTGCTGAAAGGCCTGTTTCTCATGTTCTTCTGCAGATGACGCAGCTGTTTGCGTAAAACGCTCGATCTCGGTGAGTAGCGACACCAGTTCATTGTCGAGGCGAGTTTGTTCCTTTTCCAACTCAACGAGAAGGGTGCTCGCATCAGAGAGGTTGTTCTGTTCGATCTTCGCCAAGATACCAGCTATTTCTGCAGAATAGGTTTGGTACTCGTTCTCGATGCGTTTGAGCTGTGTGAGCGTTTGGGAAAACTCGTCCTTTTGCGTATCGGATGCCGACTTTTCCAGCGCCGAGAGGGCGAGTGCTTCCGCTTTCAGAATTTCATCGGAAACCTGTTCGTTCAGAGCGGCCAAAGTGGATTTCAAGGCAGCGGTTGATTCAGCATCTTCGCCGGAGGTCAGGCCGGATACGCGCATGATCCGTTCAATCACCGCTGCCTGCTGTAGTTGATGATTGGCAACCTGACTGATTGCTTGCGTGAGTGGAATATCCTTTTCCGCAATGTTTTGAAGTTCCTTCCCGATCATTCCCATCTGAACGATGGCAACTGCGGCCACAACAAGCAGGCCAAGACTGAGGAAAGCAACCAATGCTAGAATTTTTGCCGCAACCGAAGTTGCAATGGGATTTGATGCAAACATTTCTCAAAAGCCCGAGTTTCTCAGCGCCATAGGCAGCGCCAGAGTTGAGGTTGTGTCAGTTTAGGCGGACTCAGATTGAAAAAACGGTAAACTTTGTCCCTGAGAGAAAGAATAATTCTCGTATAGGTAGAAGTGACGATGTGCATATCTGCAGCGAGATTACAAAAAAAACGGCCACCCAATCAGGTGGCCGTTCTTTTTCTTCGATCTATTGGAATTTGGATCAGGCGTGGCCCCAACCACCCGCCGTGGGCGTGATGACGGTGACCGCTTCTCCTGCCTCAAGAACCGTCTGATCACAGCCCTCCAGTTGTTGGATCTCGCCATTCAGCCGCCGAACTTCGGTGCGGCCGAGTTCACCGTCGCTGCCACCGTCCAATCCTTTCGGCGGAACAGTACGGTGTGACGCCAGGATCGCGCAGTCCATTTTCTCAAGGAAACGCAAGGTCCGTTTGGTACCATCACCTGCTGACCATTTGCCTTTGCCACCGGACCCCTTGCGGATATGGAAATCCTCCAGGAGAACCGGGAAACGGAACTCCAATACTTCTGGGTCGGTTAGCCGCGAGTTGGTCATGTGGGTGTGGACACCATCCGTACCATTGAAGCCAGGCCCTGCCGGCGAGCCGGAACAGATGGTTTCATAGTACTGATACGTGTTGTTGCCAAATGTCAGGTTGTTCATCGTTCCCTGAGCATTGGCCATGGCACCAAGAGCTGCGAAGACGGCATTGGTGACATGCTGGGACGTTTCCACGTTCCCCGCCACGACCGCAGCCGGATAGGAAGGCCGCAACATGCAGTCATCCGGGATGATGATGTTGA
>MDSZ01029027.1_pt1 | contig 15892 bp, 15 predicted proteins | sample 811201 | NCBI WGS metagenome assembly MDSZ01 (sample SAMN05326647, study PRJNA326480) | marine metagenome | isolation source: seawater | place: Indian Ocean: North | collected 2010
CGTAAACTGAAAACCTTTTTCTTTCGGCTTCGTCAAGGAAAACATAAGTCGACTCCAGTCTTAAATTTATGTCAAATTTCTTGAACGATCTCGATGAACCATCTACATTAACAAAATTTGAATCTATTACGAATTGTTCTATACCCATTCTAACTTCATTTGTGGTAGTTGGTTTTATTCTTAATAGGGCGTCATTACCAGAAGCATTAACATCAAGTGCTGTATACAAGTCAAAAATAGGACTTAAGGTTACTTCCAATTCAACATTCTGATATTGTAATGCGATTAATGGTAACGCCAGACCACTTTTACCATGAAACCAAAAAGGCAGCGGCACACGATAAGTGTTTCCTGGTATAGAGGGAATTGTTCCAGTAGTATTAGTTACATTTTCTATTTTTTCTACATTAAAATTTACGTTGTCATATCTACTGGACTGTACACCACTTCTTATGTGTGGATAAACACCATTCTGCCCGGCACCATATTCGGGTGTATGTAATTCATTTATATTTCCAGATAATACGTCGATCATCTTTTTTTCGTCAAGAGAATTTGTTAGTTCTGAGTAAATATCCATCCATTCTCCATAAAGTGTATCTATTCTACTACCCCCTATGTTTAAAGAAACCGATTTGATTAAAACGTTAGCAATTTTTTTGGCCCATTTAAAATTATAGTAATTAGTAGTGTCATTAAATCTACCAGAGTAAATAGATGGTAGAGTAAAAAGAAGATACATCTCAGAAACTAAATCAGCATTTCTAGGGACTTTAATATGAGTAACTGTATCGGCAGTTCTTGAAAGACTACTATTTTCGGCATCTTCAATAATATGTTCTAATGAAAATCGGGTGTACTTTCTGTAAACTGATTTGTAAAACGATATTTGAGGATTTGATACCAAAAAATTATTTGAAGCGTTTTCAGTTCTCAAAAGTTGCGCTAAACCTCCTGGCATTATTAATATAAAGGTATAATATATTATTCTTTAATTAATACTTTTTCTATTTTTTTTATATTTTGTTCTGGTGACAAATCAACATTTTTCTTTTTTTTAGTTTTTTTGCTGTTTATTTTAATCAATCTTGGTATTACTAATTGTCCGGTTTTACAATCACCATAACTGTGATAGTTTAGTTTGTTGAGTAAATGTTGAATTACATGTCCGCCTATTTCACTATTCCCAAATTTATCAAGAGGTGGAGAAACCACACTTATTGCCATCTGACCTGGAATAATAGCAATAATAGCGCCACCTACACCACTCTTCATAGGAATTCCAATTTTTTCATGCCAACTTCCAGAAGCATTATACATTCCACCAAAAATCATGGTTGATAGTATGAATCTATTTTCATTACAAGTTAAAACTCTTTTTCCCTTAGTATTAACTCCTGAATTAGCAAGAGTATATGTCATATTTGCGAGCATTTTACTGTCTACTAAAAGCGAGCACATAGCAGTATAGTTACGTAATGCATCATCAACCCCTAATGTATCATCATTATTTTGAAAATATTTAAATTTACGTATATTTCCTTTTTCTTTACTGAATCTTTCGCTAAGTTTCTTTATTTTAAAAGCTAATTTTCTATTATTTTTAATCCATGCCATTTCACTATTAAAAGTAGCCACGGAAAGTTTTGTTTTATCTACATAAGATCCTGAAAAATCTTCTAAATTATCAATAATTTGTGCAATAGTACTTTTAGTCTTTCTTGGTGTTATAAAACTTACAACTGCTATAGCGCCTGCATTAATATAAGGATTTATAGTGAAAGGAACGCCTTGAGTACCGTCTAACATCTCATGTGCCATAGGATCATTAAATCCTAGAAATGATTCTTCTATACCAATCAATTCTTTAATATCATCCACACCTGTTTTCTTTGTTTTTTTTTTCTTATTTTTTTGATTACGCACTTTTATAGTTTTCGCTAAACTAAAAACTTTTGATACGGATTGTATGGTAACCTGTACTTTTTTACCATCATTATCTTTGAAATCACCTACACTTACTTCTTTATTTGGGAATCCCCACTTATTTCCTTTAACAGGGTAAACCGATATTTGGAATATTTCTGGATCAATATTTTTTAAAATTGGAATATAACTAGCTGTTTTAGCGTTTCCATATTTACCTTTTAATTTTTTATAAATATCATTCAGAATATCCTCAAGATTGTGTTTACAAATTTTTTTATCTAAAATACAACTAGACATCCTATAATTATTGAAAATAAAAAAATAAAATATTAATTTTTGGATTCAAGGTATTTATTTATTCTGTCATACACCAATACAAATATACTAGATTGAATTCCGTTTAAAAGAATTTTTGTTTTTAGTCCTCTAGTCATTAATCCCAAAACACCATCAGTCTTAATTATATTTTTAACACTATCCCTATAACTTAACGCTTTTGAATCAGTCTGTCTATTTATTTTTACAACTCTGACTGAATTTGAAATGATGTCAGAAACAGTACCACTACAGAAACCGATACCCATACTTCTTACGGTGTCAAAATCACCTGTTTTAGGAATTCTTTCAGAAAGATAATTGTAAGTAAAGAACCAAGGATAATGTCCTAACAACGAACTACCTACAGACGCAATAGAACCATGCCATAGAACTCTAGGACCATTTTTCTTTACTTTATTTTTAACTGTTTGTAATCCACGTTCGCCGTGAATTTGTAAATTTGATTTAAATGTGTCAATTGGCATAATTAATATTCTCCATAAGGAAGCGCCTATTGAACCAGCACCCGTTTTTATGGCGACATTTTTATCCTTAAAGGTCTCATTTGCCAGTTTATTCATGGCGGTATCACCGAATCTAGCCAAGGGTCCCTGCATTAAGGCAAAAGGGTATCCTCTATATAGTCTTAACATGCCACCATCTTTGTAAAGCAATTTCAGAGTATTTATCATATTTCCGCCGTTTTTATATTGATAATTCATAGTTGTTCTTAACCACATTAAACTAGAAACTTGAAATGTCATGGCGGCACCACCAGACACACCTGCTTTAACAGATGATTCAAATATTTCTTTATAACTCATAGTTACTTATAATAAATGGGGATTAATTTTAAAATTGATTAAAATTTAAATTTCATTTTTTAAATACAGTTTATGAGTTATAGTGTAACTTTAAATAGTGAACAACTTGAGGCAGTAAAAAAATTAAATCGATTTTTACGAAATCCTGATGAAAAAATTATTGTTCTAGAAGGTTCTGCTGGCACAGGTAAGTCAACACTAATAAGTACTGTTTTCAAGGATCCAACCTATAGTCGTTTAAATGTTTGCATGTCAGCTACAACTAACAAAGCAGTTAGTGTTTTGAAGCAGATGGGATCAATTAAAAATAAAAAGATAGATTACCTTACAATTCATAAGTTAATGAAAATTAAACGTACAATCGATAGTGATGGAAAGCAACACTTTGTAACTGGTTTTAATGAAACCACAGATTCACGAGACAAAAAGTGTAAATCTATTTTTAACTATAACGTTATTGTAATAGATGAAGCGTCCATGGTAAACAAAAATCTCTTCAACGAAATTCAAACAATTTCAAAGAGGATTATGGGTAAAATTATATTTGTAGGTGATCGTAATCAGTTGCCCCCTGTAAATCAAAATATTAGTGAAGTATTTACCTGTGATAGGTATGATATTATTACCCTTTCTAAAATTATGCGTTCAAATAACAATATTGTGAATATTTCAAACTATATCCGCGATTCTATTAATGACGTGAACGCTCTTAAACTAAAAAAATTCAGAGATGATAATGTTACTATTGAAAGAAATCAATTAGAATGGTTGAAAAAATATATGGAAAGTCTACTTAACTCTGATGAAAAATCAATTATACTGGCATATACAAACAACAGGTGTCAGCTTATTAACAATATGGTGCGAAATATGTTATTTACGAAAGACCAAATTAAAAATAAATATGTAGCAGGTGAACATATTGTATTTAATAACTATCATCAAAATAAAGATAATAAATACTACACGTCACAAACTGAAATAATTAAAGAAGTTTCACTAGGACAGGTAGAAATAGAACCTATTGATCTATCACAAATTATAAATTTGAAAAACACACTTGGACCGCTTTCAAAATCAGGAGAAAATCCCCGTGATCCGCTTAAAATTAAGGACATGTGTCCCATCTGTTTGTGTGATGAAATAGATGATGGCGCAGTTACAGTTTGTAATCATAATTTCTGTCTCGAGTGTATTAAACAGTGGATTGATAAAAACAAATGTTGTCCTCTTTGTAGAGTAGATATTTCAAATAGTAAATTTATCGTAAAGGGCAACATGCAGTTGACTATATTAATCCAAAAACTGGAAACCATGCTTACAAATTTGAAATTTGAAACCTACCTTATTAAACTATCAAATGGTGACACGATATATACTCTTACTGAAGAAAGTAAAGAAATTTATAAACAAACTGAAGAAAAAATTAAGGATATAATGGGATTGATAAAATCGGAAGTTATGAAATCAAAATCAATAATTAAGTTTGGACTCGTTGTACTGTCTAGACTTTGGTTATATATATTCAATAATATTGTAGACGTCTTTGCCGAGATAAACTATGGTTACTGTATCACTAGTCACAAATCACAAGGTTCTACTTATGATAATGTTTTTGTAGACGTTTCTAACATTCTTAAATGTAATCGTGTAGCTGTAGATGGTATGAAATGCCTTTATACATCTGTAACTAGACCGTCAAAAAAGTTACACCTATTTTATTGAACTTAGTGTCTTTTAAAAATTAATTAAATTATTACTAATTAAATAAATTTTACTTTTTATATTTATATGGGGTGTCTTTTTTCTTATCCTATTTTTGGAAGAAAATCGGTTGATGATTATGCTTCTTTCATAAACAGCGACACTATGGAACTTTTAATTAAAAACGATGAATCCTTATTTACTGACGCTGATTTAAATCAATTTGAATTGAATAAATTAATTGTAAATAGATTAATAACGCTGGAAAATAATATTGAAGAGTTGTCTAAAGATATTCATCATCTTAATAGCAGTATTAAAAATAAATCAGAAAGTTATAATGAGTACGATAATTAGATGTCGTACCACCAAGAATCATCAAGATATGGCGGATATTCCCCTGTATTTCCACATGCGTCCTTTGAAGGGCCGGCTCTTACGATTGCTTCGATTTCATCGTAATCTAAGGCTTTTCTATGATATTGAAGTTTTGAAATGTAACCCTCAAATCCACCATATAAGCAACACCATAAATCCCCGTAATTTTGTCTGGGTAATGAATCTAGTTCTTTTCTCTTTCTTAACTGTCCGTTGAAGTAAATATCAAGGTATTTATGATTAAGTGAAATTCCAATATGGAACCATTTCTTTACTGGAATATTTTCTACATCTACATATTCAAGTGGATTATTGTATGTATTCATATATATTCTAAGAGCGTTATTGTTAGGATGAATCCAAATACCAGGCGCTCTATTAGGGAATGAAGTTTTATTTCCCTTGTGGAACACATGCTTCCACTCTCCAACTTTATATTCCATACTTTGTATTAACAACCAAGTTGTGTAAGTGAATTCAGCTCCTTCTTCTCCATCTGATCTATAAAGTGTTATAGAGTTGTCCTCTGCTGGATTTTGTGAAACTACAATACTGTTTTTACCACTGTTTGAACCCTTTATAATGAATGGCGCTTCTATACGACTTTGGATCTGAGATCTTAAAAATCTTCTTATTCCGTACATAATCAAAAAGGTTACAATAGCAATTCCTAAAAGTTTTAATACCTGCATTAATGTTTTATTTTTACCCAATTCAGCTAATTTACCTTTTGCTGATTCCACAGTAGAACTAGTACTATTACTAGTACTATTACTAGTATTATTACTAGTATTATTACTACTGCCATTTTTGGTATTATTATTTCCAAGATTGGCATTCAGATTATTCTTATTATTACCATTATTACCATTATTACCACGATTTACGTTTCCAGAATTATTATTACCGTTATTTACTTTACTAGCGTTACCGGCGTTACCAGAGTTACTAGCGTTATTATTGTTATTACCTTTATTAACGTTATTTACTCTATTTGTATTTCCTGAATTACCAGTTGGTCGATTGTTTCCTGAATTATTTCCAATATTAGCAGGTACATTCTTGTTTCCGTTTGCCGCTGGGCGGTTATTTGTATTGTTTCCTGAATTTCCACTTCCTGTATTGGAGTTATTATTTGCCATTATAATATATAATTATAAAATAAAATAAAAATATAATAAATTTACCCAAGTAAACCTGGTTTTAAAGTTGGACCCTTTTCATAAATGGATTTAATTTCGCTACTACCTAACGCTTTGTCTGATATGTTTAAGTTGGCTATAAAACCATTAAATCCACCAGAAGGACAAACAAGTAAATCGCTGTTATTTATAGCCGGCGCTCCTGGCAACATGCAACTCTTTACTAAATTACCATCAAATGAAATATCAAGGATATTGTTTGTAAGGGCCAGGTTGACACATACCCATCTTTGAAGTGGGAAGTGTTCTATATCGCAAGATTTAGACATAAGACTTGAATTACTGTCGGATTCAGGCAAATCTCCCATATGTCCATCAAAGTTTTCGATTGAACATGATCCAATATCACTATATCTTGTTTCTAAAGCTATTTGTACTCTGAGAGTATTGTTCTTTCTTAATAACCACATGGAAGGATTTCCAGATCTGTTAAGATTCTCTTCGCTATTTTGAGCGCTGTCGAGGTTGTTGTCACCTACTTCTCCCTTGTAAAGAATACATTTATCCTCTTCATTTCTGTGACTGTAATCCGCTACATATACCCATAAGTTATAGTTGTATTCATTTCCTTGGGTTGATTTAGGGATTGAACCATTTGTAAATCTCTTGGGTTCTTTTGCATCGTGAATGTAGGGAATAAATGTTTTAGTAACTGATTGTGATGCTTGATAGTTATTTAAGTATTTGTAACCGAAATAAGCTGCAACACCAAGTAAAATAAGAGCAATTACAATAATTATTATCATATTGTAGTCACCTCCAGATCCACTATTTGAGTTATTATTAGAATTTAAATTGTTGTTATTATTTCCGTTAGAACCTCCGCGTTTGCTTTTCATTGTATATTATTAGTGAATATTATTTTTTATAATTTATTAATATAATTAATTAAACTTCCTTTGATTCCATTTTTGATTTGTAATATTCTGCATAAGATATGAGTTTCTTTGAAAATATAGAGTTTCCTTTATTTGTTTCATATAATTTTTTTACTTTATCAATAGTGAGAGCGTCATTAAAATATTCAATCAATCCAACGTGACCTTTAAAATTATTTTGTGCCTGACCTACAAATAAATTATCGTTCGAAATCCATGGAACATTTGGTAAATATGTACTTCTATCTAAATTGCCATTAATATATAAATCTACACTTCTATTGTCGACGACTACTACTACATTTTCCCATTTTTGATATTTAAAATTTTTTAAATCAAAATTATATTTACCTGGCATTCCTTCTTCATCTTTATATCCTACTGTTACTCTTAAAATACCTTGTTTTACTAAGTAGGTAACATTCGGAGAGTCAAAATGTGAAATAATACCCTTAGGTGAGTTTACATCGGTGTCCCAGTGTGCACTTTCTGGAATATTATTTATATTAATCCAAAATGAAAATGTATATTTTTCACCTTCAAGTGATTCTGGCAGTAATTTATAAGAGTATTTCATATTTACATCATCCGCTAAAAAAAGAACATCATCAACTATTACGTTGTGAATAGTCCTATCACGGTAAATGTATGCTATTATACCAACTATAATAAATATTAATACTAAAAATAAACCTATTGTTTTGTAATTCATCTTAAATATTACATAGAAAAATATTAATCTTTCTTTATTAACTGTGAAATTTTTTCCTCATTTATTTTTATTGGAAAAAAGTAAAAATCTACTAATTCTCCACCGTAACTCTTAGGTGCATGAAAATAAAGTGGACCCCTGTTCATTACCGGTTTTCCCTTAAATGTGTAAATGTTTCTCATTTTTCCGTTGTAATAAATAACAACATTATTGCTGTTTATTAAAAATGTCAGCGAGACATCTGTTTGAACTGGAATATCTGGAATATCCATATACTGAATTTGTGTTTTTGGCGTTGAAAAAGTAACTGGTTTTTTGGACTGTAATCTTAAACTAGTCTTGGGATTTGCGTGCTCAAAAGGACAGTGTTCTTTATCGTACTCTGTTTCAAGAACAAATCTTAATGTATTTTGGTTTGGACTTAACCATAATCCAGGTGCTTGTTTAGGCATATCAGCTAAAACTTCGTCCCAACTGTCATTTGTTTCATCATACCATCTGTAATCAAGAACACGCCCCTTTTCTATTGGAGACCCTTTATGGAAAATATGTCTCCAAGTTCCGTAATTGTTATAATAGTTTTCAATATTTATAGTTAAATGTATAGAGTAATTAAAACCATCTTTAGGTTTAGTCAACTCACAATCAGGTATTACTGAAGGATCACTTGTTGATATATTTTCTAAAAAGAAAACGGATTTTGACTGCGTATATTTACTTTTAAATTTTTTATAAACAAAATATCCAATCACACCGATTATTATTATGACAACTAAAACAATTAATCCTATTTTTATTTTATCATAAAGATCATCTCCTAAATTATCCTTAAAAATATTAGACTTTTCCTGTAGGTTTTGTGTAACACTTGAAATAGAACTTTTTAAATCTCCAAGCGTATTTTTTGACAGCATTTCACCAAATTTATTACCCGAGTCTGTGTTAGCGTTTGCGTTTGCGTTGCCATTATTATTGTTATTTATTGGAGAGTTACTCATTTAATATACTATAATATATTTATAAGATTTATTATTGTAAATATTTATCTATGCTGTTTTTTTTCTCACAGCAACTATTACAAAGTGCCTGTGAATTAGCTATACTATTTTCACCTCCTCTACTTATAGGTAAAATATAATCAACATTAAATTCTGTAACAAGAACTATCCTTTTACCACAGTGATTACAAACATTATTTTGATTATCGGCTACTTTCTGTTTAAAATCATCAATAATTTCTTTTTGTTTTATTTTTCCTGAGGATGTAACATTTCTTACATCAGTAACAAAATTAAACTCTTCCATCAATTCATCAGCAGAGACACTATTCTTGCTTTTAAAAAATTTTCCTATATAACTGGAAAGTGTAAAAACTATTATAAGAAATACTAAAATGAGTACTAGATAATTCCCAGTCAATAAACTTTTAATTACTAGAAGTTTACTAAATAAATTATTTGTTTTAAAATAAATAATAAGAATTATAAAAATAATAAACAATTCAAGTTTCATCTAATATATTTTAAGATTCTTTTTTTGAATCACTACCAAATATGCCGAGCAACTCATGGAAAGCGCCACCGTAATCTCTTATATTAATTTCTATAGAGTGTTTCCTTAAAAAATCTTCGTCCAAGAAATTTAAATTTTTACTCCTCACTACGTAACCGATAAATATACTAGTTGAGAAGTAAATAAGTGATAGATGCATTAGAAGTACACCTAGCATAAATGCTGGAATAATAGTTTGAATTTCATTAAAAATACGGGTGAATGAACCATTTTTTAATAAGTATTTGTAATTTAGACCGATCATAAAACCTAGAAAATTAAGACTACCCCAGTTAATCATAAGTCCAAACATAAACCCAATAACACTAGCAAATTTATCAAAAACCTCAGGTGATATGATTAAATCATAACTTTCTTCGGTGTCTACTTCTTCGTCTTCGCCCTCGCCCTCGCCCTCGCCCTCGCCCTCGCCTTCGCCCTCGCCTTCGCCTTCGTCTTCAACTACTTCTTCGTCTCGATCTACGTCTTCAATTTCATCTTCAGTACTTCTGGTAGTCACTTCATCACTATTAAAAAATCCAACCATAATTAACATATCTAAACAATTTCTCTTTAATTAATAATTTTATACTTTTTTTTTACACCGTTATAAGAAACGGACTTTTCTAATATTTCTCTTCTTAAATAAATAAATTATTAGTAGAATAAGTATTATTGTTAAAACTGATATTTGTGTATACTTTAACACATTACTGTTCGAATCTTCTATTTTAGTACTGTAATCGTGTTTGTATAGTTCACTATCTAAATCTATATTACTGTAATACTTTTTGTATAATGTTATAGCTTTATTGTATGAGTAAACCGGTTTATTAAGTTTACTATTAACTTTATTGTGAAGATCAATAGTCCATTTTACTAATGCGTTTCTACCTGATAAATCTGGGGGCGAGTTCTCTAAATTTTGAATGTAGTGTAATCTGCACACTTCACATGGAATCATATTTTTCAAAGAATTGTAAAATTCATTATAATCTACTTTATTTTTAAAACTGGGATTTTCAGGGTAGTTAAATGATATTGTGTGTAAGAAAAACCATAAATGAGGTCCCCATTTGTTTGGATCCATATAATATTATTCAATAAAATGTTTCGTGAAAATACTTAAAAATAAATATAGTTTGTTATTTAGAAGTTTAAATATGAATAAATCATACCATAGCAATTTATATTGTGGTAATTGCGGTAAAATAGGACATGTATACCGAAAATGCCTTGAACCAATTACCAGTCTTGGTGTAATAGTATTTAGAAAAAATGATGAAAATAAGTTTGAATATCTTATGATACGCAGAAGAAACACACTTGGTTTTGTAGAATTTGTCAGAGGGAAGTACAATTTTAACAATTATAAATACCTCTATCAGATTTTTTCTATTATGACGATGAAAGAGCGTGATTTTATAGTTAATAACGATTTCGACGCTCTTTGGGATCTTCTTTGGTTAAACAAACATTCTAAACAATACCAAAATGAATACAATAACTCAAAAAAAAAATTTAATACGTTAAAGAATGGTATTGAAATATTTGATAAAAAGATAGATTTAGAGTCAATAAATAATGACGCTATTAAATTATATGAAAATCCTGAATGGGGGTTTCCAAAGGGTAGACGCAATTTAAAAGAAAAAGATAGAGAATGTGCTGTCAGAGAATTTTCCGAGGAAACAGGTTTGACAAGTGATGATTACATAATTCAAGAAAAAATACCAACATTCTGCGAAACCTTTTCAGGGACAAATAATATAAGATATAAGCATATTTACTATATTGCCAAATGGAATTCTAACAAAGAAGTAAAAGTTGATCCTGGCAATTTTTCTCAAATGTCTGAAATAAGTGATATACGATGGTTTGACATAAAAGATTCAGTTGAGTCTATAAGAACATATAATAAAGAAAAGCGGGTTATGATTAAAAGTGTTGATAAATATTTAATATCAAATAAGTACTAATTTATTTCTCTCTATAATTTAAGTTTAGATATGCCATCTGATTTTAAATATTATCCTTATCCTGATGAACCAAGTTTCAACGAAAAAATTTACAAAAAAAAGGAATTTTATATAAATAGAACAAAAAAGGTCGATAAAAGTAAAAAAATAGACGAATTAATGAAAGAGAAATGTACTGGATTTAAACTGTCAGACAATCAAAAGTTTTTGAAAACATTTATGTCTAGTAATACACCTTATAATGGACTACTACTATTTCATGGTACTGGTGTAGGAAAAACATGCTCTAGTATTTCGATTGCAGAACAGTACTCAGAAGTTCTTGAAAAATATAATAAAAAAATTATTATACTTCTTAATCCTAGTATTGAGGACAATTTCCGTAAAAATATTTTCAATCCTGGTACTCTCAAAACAAAAAAAATAACTCAACAGTGTCTAGGAGATAAATACTTAAAAAAAATAAAATCTTATAAAAACCGTGATTTTACTCGAGAAGATTTAACTGATGATGAAATAGACAAAGTTACTCGGAAAATAGACAACCGCATAAAAGCCAAGTATCGATTCCAAGGGTATCAAGAATTTTCAAATAAATTAGTTAAATTAAAAGAAAAACTGTCATCAAGAAAAGGCGCTTATGAAAAAAGATTAAAGGAATTCTTTTCGAATACAGTATTAATAATTGATGAAGCACATAATATTAAAGACACAACTGAGGGGAAAATGATTCCCAAGGTTTTAGATGAAGTTTTATCAAATGCCGATGAAATGAAACTTATATTACTAAGTGCAACACCTATGTTTAATGAACCGCAAGAAATTGTTTTCCTACTAAATTTACTTTTAAAAAACGATCGCCGCGAAGAAATTGACGCATCTAGAGTATTTAATCCAGATGGTTCCCTATTACCAGATGGACAGAATATATTAGCTGAAAAATCACAGGGAATTGTGTCATATCTAAGAGGTGAAAATCCTTTGGCATTTCCTCTAAGATTTGATCCACATCCAGAAACAGCACCAATACTATCTACTTCGCAGTTTCCTGAAAAAGATTCTAGTGGAAACATTATACCTTCAGTCCCTAAAAAGGATTATAGTGGAAATGATATTCCTATAGATCAAAAATTAAAACATCTTAAACTCATTCCATGTGTTATGGAAGGGCATCAAAAAAAATTTTATAACAAAATGGCAGATCAAGGATTCGGTTCTTTTGACAATGATGGTGTAAGTGTTTCTGATATTGTATTTCCAGGAGAAGAAGATGCGAATTATCAAAGTCTTACTACAAATAACGGATTTGATAAAAATTTTAAAAAAACCGGAAGTGGAGAGAATATTAGTTTTGCACCAATAACTAGTGACGCAGAGAAATTACTTAAATTAAAAAATTTGAAACAGTTTTCAACTAAAATGTATTCTGTAATTAAGTCAATATCAGAATCTAAAACCGATGGAATTATTTTTGTATATTCTAGATTTGTTAAATCAGGTGTAGTTATGTTAGGCATGCTCCTTGAAATGGAAGGTTTTAAAAATACTAACGGAAATCTCCTTAAAGGTAATTATGGACAGGAAACTAGAGGTGATAAAGCCAAGTATATGATTATATCAGGTGATCAAGAGTTGTCAAAAAACAGTTACTTAAAATATATTAAAAATGAATCAAAAAATAAGGAAGGTAAAAAATTAAAAGTTATACTTGGTAGTGAAAGTGCTTCAGAAGGTCTTGATTTTAAATATATTCGTGAAGTTCACATTTTGGATCCCTGGCCACATTTAAATAAAATAGAACAAGTAATAGGAAGAGGTATTAGGTATTGCTCTCATATAGAACTGACACCCGAAAAAAGAAACGTTACTGTCTTTATGTATGTAGCAACATTAAGCGATGATCCTAGTAAAGATAACGAAACAGCTGACTTAAAAATCTATAGAAGTGCCGAGAATAAGGATAAAAATATGGCGGATATCACATATATTTTGAAACAAAATGCTGTTGATTGTAACTTAAATTTAAACAGTAATAAGTTTACAGACGAATATTTCACGAATGAAGGTATAGAGATGGTCGACTCAAAGGGTAAAAAGCGCGAGATTACTTATAGAGACGCCGAAAAGTCTCGTCTTTGTAATTATCGTGAGTGTGATTTTAAATGTATTCCCCATTTCCCACCTAATAAAGATCTTAAACCAGAGGAAATTGACACAGACACATTTGACACCACAGTTGTTGTAGAAAATATAAATCAAATTATTGAGATTGTAAAAGATTTATTTCTAGGTGAAAGTATTTTAGAATTAGACGAAATAGCAAATGATAATAGGGTATTAAAGATGAATGTTGATGAACGGTTCGTACAAACATGCTTAGATATAATGGTCAAGAATGAAATGTTACTAAGAGATAAGTTTGATAATATAGGAAGAGTATTATCACGTGGAAAATACTATTTATTTGCACCAAGTTATATAACTACTGATAAAATATCCTTAAGGGAGATTAAAAGACCTGTAGACGTTGTAGAAAACCGTATTAATCTAACAAAAGATCTTCAATCTTTAAAATCTACACATGATCTTATTTTGAAAGAAGAAAGTGAGAAAGTTCAGACAAGTGATATTGATAATTTACTTGATGAATTAGATCTCGAACCTGAGAGAATTCATTATATGCCAAATAACATAAAGGAACTAATTTTAAAATCACTTATTAAAAATGATTTGGATAAAAAGGATGATCTTTACACCAAATTTTACACAAACAAAAATCTAAACTTGAACTTTAATATACTACGTGAAAACGATATATATAATGTTAAAAAATCAAAAGATAATAAGATTATTGGTTACTTTTTAGTAGAGGGTAGTAATATCAAGATTATGGAATATTCAAGAGAATCTGGAAAATTTACACCAGCAGATGGTGATTATAAAAAATTAGTACTCAGTCATTTACGAAGAAAAATATCTGAGAAAAAAACAAAAACAGCTACTGTACTGTCTTATATGGAGCAAAGAAAAGACAAATTAGTTTTAAAAGTTATGGATACTACAGGTGAAGAAGGTAAAAGCAAAAAAAGTCAATCAAGTGGTATTGTTTTAACTTCACAGGGGATGTCTAAATCGGCATTAAAAGGATACTTAGAGCAATTATTAAGAGCCATAAAATTTAGTCAAAGAGTTAAACAAAATAAAAAACCGAAGAGATTTTCTGGTGATTTAGATGCATTATTAGATTACTTTCCTGAGGAAAAAAAAAAATTAGGTAATTTCAAAGATAAAGGAAAATTATATGAGGTCGTCGAAGATCTTTTTCTAGAATGTAATAACGACCAAATAAATGGTTTGACTTGGTTTCTTACTGTTGAAGAGAATTACGCCTTAGGACTTTTAAAGAAATAATTATTATAAATTGATTCTTTTTTTTTATTTAAATGTTATTTATTAATATAAAGAATAAATGGATGAAATAGTGACAACTATTCAATTGAATCGTTCAGTAGGTCTTAGACCTAATGAGATTAATAGTGGAATTGAGGAAACACTTTTATTTAAGTTGAAATCAGAAATTGAGGGCAAATGTATTAAAGAAGGATACGCTATGCCTAATAGTGTTGAAATAGTAAACAGATCACTTGGAGAAGTCCAGCTGAGTCATTTTAATGGAAGTATGCTTTACCACTGTAATTTTATCGTAAGAGTTTGTAATCCTAATGAAGGTGACGTAATAAAATCAATTGTTACAAATGTTAATAAAATGGGAATTTTAGCGCTTGGTGGTGAAGGCGACCCAGCACCTCTTAATATTTTACTTCCAGCACAGTATCATCTCAATAATGAAGATTTCCATAAAATCCAACCAGGCGATAATATTAATGTAAAGATTATTGGTAAGAGGTTTGATAGTGGTGAACAGCAAATTTCAATTATTGGTATAATTAATGATAATTAATGACAATTAATGATAATGCGGAAAATTATTAATTAATAAAATTTATTTTTATTTATGGAATTCTTCAAAAATGAAAAAGTAATATTATTAAATCATCATGAAAAAGATGGGTTTTTAGTGAAAATTGAGGGTAAACAAAAATTATATGATAAGGTAATTTACGATTTCAGTTACAATAATGGTATGGATTATGGTTTTACTTACAAGGAATTTTTAAAAAAAAGTGAGTTTAAAAGTGTGTAAGTTTATTTTTATTTCTTTAATTATAGTAGAAAATGCAACCTAAACCAAGAAAGATTAAGCGTAAAAAGGTTAATTCTAGTAAAATAAGAGTGAAATCTACCCCACAGAAAAAGAAATCCAAAAAAGTTACACGAACTAATCCGGTTATAAAAAAATTTAAACGTAGTGATGGTGTTACAGAATATCTGGTAAAAAAAATAATGACAGACGAAG
>MDSZ01141450.1_pt1 | contig 15889 bp, 16 predicted proteins | sample 811201 | NCBI WGS metagenome assembly MDSZ01 (sample SAMN05326647, study PRJNA326480) | marine metagenome | isolation source: seawater | place: Indian Ocean: North | collected 2010
TCCGATGAAGTAACTGATGATTTATTTGAAGGATATAGAAACATGTATCTATTTTTGATGAATGAATATCAAGATACAAAAAAACAAATGAGTTTGATGGAACCCGTAATTAGAAAATTAAAGAAGGATTATGAAGCAGTAGAAACAAATAAAGAACAATCTGCTGAATTATTTAATCAATTAAAACTTCAAAAACAAGAATATGATAGAAAAAAAATAGAAAAGAAAAATGCATTATATTTGTTAGAGGAGTTTAAATTTATGGAAAATATCAACAGTGTAGAAGATTTAAAAAATTTCATATTGAATTCTGGATATTGGGCAGATAGTTGGTCAATATCAACATTGGAAAAGAAGTTGAATGTAAAAGTGATTATATTATCAGAAGAGTCTTATGAAAATGGAGATGTAGATTCAGTAATGAATTGTGGACATTTAAATGATAGTGATAAGGATGAATTAAAAACATTTAAACCCGACTATTACGTAATGGTATCTTATACAGGAAATCATTATACATTGATAAAATACAAAAAGAAAGCAATGTTAAAGTTTACAGAAATACCCTATGATGTAAAGTCAATGATTATTAATAAATGTTTGGAAACAAATTCAGGAGGATATTATTTGATACCAGATTTTAGAAATTTGAAACGGGAAATGGGAATAAATGCAGATACTGGCGTAAAAGAAGAAAATGAGGACGCATATTTACAAAAAGATTTGTATAATGAAGAAGATGCAATAATGTTTTACTCAAATTCTGCAAATGCAAAAGTAGGTAAGGGATCAAATGAAAAGTTGGGACAAAATAATATATCAAAATACGCATTTTTAAATGCAATGAGTGCAACTAAAAAACATAATTGGAGAAGAATGTTAGATGATTCGTTTTTAGTCCCATTTACATCACCTGATAAAATTCGATGGAACAGTGTGACACATTATGTATTAGGTTCACAATTTAAGAAAGGTCGTCCAGATATTTATGCAGCGTTTTCTGCAGAAAATAAAACAACAGAAAACAATAATATTTCCGAGAAAATTGAAGATGCAAAGAAATTTTCAGAAGAGAACAAGAAACATATAGATAGTGATTTTTATGAAATAGGTGTAGAACCAAGACATATACAAGAAAGAGCACTTGCATTAGAGGCAAAGTTTTCTCAAAATAGAGATTTTAAGCAAGTATTAATGGAAACAAAAGACGCCAAATTAATTCAGTTTAAAAGAAAAATGCCTGCAGTAGAAGATGAATTATTGATGAAACTTAGAAAAAAATATAATATAGACGATAATGCGTAAAATTGACCACATTTTTTATATTTTCTGAATAAATATAAAAAACGGAACAATGATGAATATTGAAAGATTACCGTTGGATTTGGTAAGGTATGTGTATAAATTTGTTGATTATGAAACAAGAATAGATTGTTACTTGCATGCGAATCCTATGTTAACTGATAAAAAACTACTTTGGAATAACTTTACATTACAGCAATTAAATAATTTGTATCATAAAGGGATCGTAGAAAAGATGAGTGTAAAACGAAAAGATAGTAACAGAAGAGTATTAATTGATGATATTACAAAAGAATTTGATAATATCCCTTCTTATACATATATAGATGAACACGGCGATGAATTCAATTTCAAAATAATGCATCCAGTGTTAGAAATATTACAAAAATATAAATTATCAACAAATATAAGTAGTAGAAATAAAATAGGACTCATTACAGAGTGTATAACATCACTTCGTAATATAGATTGTGATAAGAAAGAAGCAATCTATAAAATTCGTAGAATATGTTATCATTTTATACGTAGTATTTTGTATTATAAACGTATTTTATACGAGAGAGAACAATTACAACTGAGTGAACAAGAGAGACAAGAACGAAGAAAGGAGTTTTTAAGTATGCAACATATTATTGAGAAAAAGTTGGCGAAAAGAAAAACAATATTAAAGTTGCCAGTAACATTTACAATTAGAGTAAATACGCGTTCTCAAGAGTAAAAATAGGTCTATTATGAATAAAATTGATTAAAGAAACATAGAATAATAAGAAGCATTAAGATAATTAGTTTTATAACAATGTCTGTTGATTCGAGTTTTATGTTTCCTATTGATAGCACAAAGGCGTGCAAGGTGTTGGAATTGGAGGAAGGTGAAAACACCAGTCTGTATATTCCAGTATTTCCTCCGCAAATGCAATTGGCATCTTCTACATTGGACGAGGATGTTAAGTTTGAACCCAAGCATTTGAAGTATATGATTGAGAATTGTATGCGTATAGGTAAGGTAAGAAGAATTGATTTTGCAACACGAGAAGTGCCAAATTTCCCTACACCACAAACATGTGCGTTTATTCATTTCGATTGTTTGTATGACAATGAGAACACTAAGAATATGCGAGACTCACTAAAAACTAATGGAAGATATGAATATCACGGATTTAATAACCCAGGCGCGGAACATTGCGTGTTTAAGTTTAAAATGGGAAATAACAGAGCCCCTTTGAGAAATAGACCTCATTTGTTGTTTAAAATCAACCACAAGCCAATTGATTCGGCTGAAAAGGACACAAGAAACCTTCAACAAGTTATTGCAGAAAACAAGTTGTTGATTGCAAAGTTGCAAGAAAAGGAGGATGAAATTAGACTATTGAGAAATGAATTACAAGAAGCTAAGATGGATAAGAAGATGACGATTGATGAGTTGAATTGCTAAATAATTAAAAAATAAAATAAAAAACTTGTATATATTGTATTTTTTATTGGGCATCGGTAATTGTCATACGAAGTGTTTTTAATAAAAATATGTTATTGATATTTAAATTTTCCTTTTTAGTTTGAAACTCTTTATGATGTTTGTTTATATTTTCAATAAACAAATTAGATTTATAAATATTTTTAATAAATTTGGCATAGTTTTCCATTTTTTCATTTACATTATTTGTATTACTTGAAAATCGTAAAATAGGATTATTATTAGTAATACACCATGAAACAGATAAATTATAATGAAAAAGTAAAATAGTTTTTATAAAAAAATAAGAAATAACGGGTGTATTTTCTTTATATTTGTATGTTCTTGCAAAAGAGGCTTGTGAATTGTTTTCATACAAGTCTTGATATTTCATACCGTAATAATTTAAAATTTTTACACATTGAAACAAAGAATGTTGAATTTCATTATTTATATATTCGCTTAATGTGTTTTTAAAAGAAACATTTTGTTTGTTTAATGATTTTTCATTTGCATAATATACACAGTTTAATATAGTTGCCCAAAATTCGCAGTAACTTTCATATAAACGAAAATCAGTATTTAATAAAAACATTTGTTTGACAAACTTGTCACTGTATTTATTGTCGAATTTTGAAAAATCGAGATTAAAATTATGGAACGTTTCGTGAATAAATACTTTAAACCATTCTTCTTCTCTAAAGATATGAATATTATTATCTATTCTACAAGTAAAAGTAAAAGCACTATTAGCGTTGCCTTCAGATAAATATTCTTGTTCTTTGCTAGGTAATAATTTAATAGCTTGAGACATGAATAAATAAACAGTGAGTTTTTTGGAACATTCATCATCAGCATAATGAGAAACAGTATGTAACCATATAAATACCTTTTTGAGAACATTGTTCAAATAATCTTGAATATTTTGTTTATCTTTATTAATAATAATATGAAGAGTAATAGATCTGTTTTTAATGTTCAAGTGTGTAGTGAAACAAATTTTGTCCATTTCTTTTATACAATCTTTAATATCTTCATTATATAATTGATGATCAGGCATATTTTCAAAATCTATGTTGCTAAAAGGTTTGTTGGTAAATGTAATATTTGTTTTTTCAAAAAGGTCATTGTATTTATTAAAATGATTGGAAAAAATAGATAGATTTTGCAATGTAGGTTTTTCTAATTTAATTAAATTCATCTTATATTATTGACAGAATATAAAATAAAAAATTGAATGTTCAAAAGTAAAAAAATAAATAGTAAAATAATGGGAATAAAAAATTTAAATTCGTATATAAAAAAAAAATGCACTAATTTCTCAATACAGACACGGAATTTATCCGATTATAAAAATAAAAAAATTGTAGTAGATGCGTCAATATATTTGTATAAATATTCTGTGGATAATGAATTAATTGAAAATATATATACTATGGTAACCCTTTTTAGAAAAAATAATATTTCTCCAGTATTTGTATTTGACGGGAAACCGTGTGAAGATAAACAAGAAACATTAAATAAAAGAAAACAAGAAAGAATATGTAGTAAACAACAGTATTCTGAATTGTTAAAGGAAATAGAATTAAATAAAGAACTAAAAAAAAAATATGAAATAAAATTAGAATTAGAAAGTTTGAAACGAAAATCAGTAAAGGTAACTCGAGGAGATGTAGGTTCTGTAAAAGAGTTATTAACATCTTATGGAATACCTTTTATAGTTTCACCGGAAGAGGCAGATGGTTTATGTGCTTATATGGTATTATATGGTATAGTAGATGCTTGTTTGAGTGATGATACAGATATGTTTATGTATAATTGCTCAGTTGTTTTACAGAATATAAATTTAATGAATGAAACTGTAGTAGAATATAATACAAGTAATATATTTCATGAATTAAATATAACGAATAACGAGTTTGTTGATATGATGGTATTAAAAGGAACAGATTATAATATATGTAATAATTTGGAAATAGGAGAAGTATTCAATACGTATAAAAGATATAAAAAAGAAAATACGGATATAAATTTTTATAATTGGTTAATAAACAAAAATAAATATGAAATGGAAATAAGTGAATTGGAAAAAACAAGGTCTATTTTTAATATTGATAAGAATAAGTATAGAGATGTAGTTGACACAGATTTGTCTTTAAAGAATATTGACATGGAAAGATTAAAAAAATGTTTGACAAATAATGGATTTATATTACAATAAAGAAGACAAAAAACTTCCATTATAATCTTCAGTTCCAGTATGAGATAGATTAATGGAAACATCAACCCAAATACTTCCCCCCATTTTTTTCCATCTGTTACAAAACATCCAATCTTCTGACATATAATGCCCTTCTTCAACGCCACAATCAAATAGGGCATATGCATAATTATTCTCTTCACCTTTTAAAAAATTAACATCATCAGTGTATTTAGTATTAGGGAATGCTTCAAACATCTTTTCAATAACAGGTCTTTTAATCATCATAAATCCAGTAGCAATATGTTTTACTTCTGTGAGATTTTTATTAATCTTAATTTCTGTGCCTATATGATTTAAATTATATTCTAATAAACTGTGTTGAATAAGTAAATCATCATCCATCATGTTTTTTAACTGTGAATTATTTTTTTTATTAATAATATTTTCAACAAAATTTGGTTTTGTTAGTTTATTCCAGTTATATTTTTTTAACGGATAAATACCACCAATAATAGGTTTATCAGAAATAATCAATTTAATAATATTAATAGGGTCCCAAGTAATATCATTGTCAATAAACATTAAATGTGTAACAGATAAATCGCTCATTGCCATTGCAACTAGATTATTTCTTGCTCTTGAGACAAGACTATCGTTTTTGCAAAATTCAATTTTGACTTCGATACCATAATTAATTAATGTTTCTTTTGTTTTCATTATGCAATAAACATAATTAACAAAACAAACGCCTCCGTAACAAGGTGTCATAATGCATACTTTTGGTTTATTTTTATCAACATAATCATTAATTATAGTTTCTAAGTCAACAGGTACTGCTTCTACTTCTGACATTATAGTTGTATGAAATAATATAACTCTATATTATTTCATATAATAGTTTGTAAATTTTTATATTTTGAGTTTTATATTTTTTATATATTTTTATATTTAAGCAGAGACAGAGTCACCAGCCTTAGCGAAGTGAGGCTTCATGTATCTTTGAAGATTGAAGAAAGTGAGTTCATCGTTCTTCTGAACCTTAAGCAACTTGGTTAGCTTGGCATCAGGGTGGATAATACGTCCATTCTTAGCGTCCTTCAAGTTGTGAGCAACAATGTAGGCATTGATCTCCTTGCTGACATCAGTTCTAGACATCTCGGTCCCGGTCTCCTTTCCAAGGAAAGTGGCCAACTCGTTACTAATGCGAGCAGGCTTCACAAAACCAGAAGGCTTACGGTTGCCACTGTTCTGGCGTCTCTTGGCAGAGGCCTTTTGGGCAGCCTTCATCTCACGGGTAATGGACTTCTCAAGAGTCTTAAAATCGTTCTTAAGGGTAGAGAAAAGACCAGTAAGTTGTTGGATCTTGGCACTAAACTCAGTCATCTTTTGAGCAACGGCATCAACGGGAGCAACAGGGGCATCGGTGGAAACCATCTCGTTCACAACAGGAGCAGGAGGGGGCGTGTCAACAACGGGGGCCGAAGCAGGTGCGGCACTCTTCTTGGCCTTGGTGGTCTTAGCGGGGGTAGCGGGCTTGTCAGTAGTCTTAGCGGTTCTTACCATTATACTATATTAGGTATTACCTTTTTAAGTTGTTTAACAGTATAATATATTTTTATATTCAATTTATATTTTTATAAATGCTAAATGAAGTGATTTTTTACGCAATAGATTCAAAAAGATATGGTAGAGCTAATCTTGCATTACTACTTACTAAAGTAAGTGCAGATAAACAATGTAGCGCTCCTATTTTCCTCAATTCAATATCATAACTTGAATATACTAAATTTTCAAATACTATCAGACATCCTTTTTTAATTTGTTCTAAAGATATATTTGTATGTAGTCTGCGTGGAAATATACCTTCAAATGGGTCATAAAATGGACATATTTGACGTTTCATATAACTATTTAATTGTCCTCTATAATTCCATACATCCCATATACATCTATATAATCTGATATATTGCATATGACTTAAATTATTAAACCATGAACTACTTGTATAATTTCCTAATTGGTCTATTTCCATAAATAACCTTTCTACACGAATAGATATATCGTTATTTTGTCTAGTAAATGTAAGAAAATTTAATCTATCTTGATTTTCTCGTGAAGCAATAAATCTTCGGTTATCTACCCGAGGATTGTAATTATCTACAGAACTTATAGGGATAGTGTTTCTAATGTTATATAGAATGCGACGTGTATAGTTTCGTGGGTTTCTTTCAAAAAAAGTATTATCATCTTTAAATTTGATATTTATAAAAAAATTATTATTATAAACCTTTATAAGTGTGTCAATAAGTTGTCTATTGAATGGTTTTCTATTATATGGATTAATAAATTTTTGCGACCCAGATTTGACTAATGTAATTAATGAACATATATTGAATCCATATACAAATTGTTGATCATCTCGATAACTAAAAAAATAAGGTAGGGAAATTTCATTTAATGGTTCTAATGTAACAAAATCAGTTGTGTTACAGCATATTTGTCTATCTTTTAATGCAGGTCCTCTTTGGTATACATATATACGAGCTTGGTGCATTCTTATAAGAGATTGTATTATTGTAATACTTTTAGTTTTTGAAAAACAATTTTGTATTCTTTCAATTAATACACTTTTGTTTCCTGTAACTTTTAAATTATATTTTTTGCATGCGTCTTTTAACTGCGGTAATTTATATTTTTTAAATTCTTCGACTGTATTATTTTTATGAGTATTATATATAATATCAGTGTCATTACTAATTTTTTTATTTTCTTTTTTTACCATAATATTACTATATAATTATATATTTTTATATAGTATAAAGCAGATATTATATTACGGAGAACGCACAAAAAATGAATAAATATTATTTTTTTAAATACTATAATGCAGTAAACTATAATAAAATTGACTTAAAGATATAGCTATATAAATTAGTATAATTAGTCGATTGATAATGTCTAAGAATTCTTCTACACCTATTGTATTGAAAAGCGATGATTGGGACACGTCTGCTGTCCGTTATATGCAACCCAAGGTTAATGACCGAGGTGGTAAGTCCATTTCAGTGATTAGTAATCAAACTGGCCGAGCCCTTCACTTGGCTACTCCTTTGATGATGACTTGGGGTATCGCAGATTATGTTGATGAGAAGGGAGAGTCAGATGGAAAGTTTAGTATGACGCTCAATTTTCCTAACCCTGATTACAAAACTCCTGGAACTGATGAGTTTTTGACCAAGTTGAAGGCATTTGAGAACCAGATTCTTGACGATGCAGTAAAGCATAGTGAGACCTGGTTTGGCGATGACTTGTCCAGAGAGGTTGTTAAACACAACTTCTTTCCATTTCTAAAATACTCAAAAGATAAACTTACAAAAAAGACAGATTATTCAAAGCCTCCTTCTATTCGTGCTCGCGTTCCTAATTACAACAACAAGTGGAATGTTCAAATTTACGATACTCAGCAAAATCGTATCTTCCCTGATGAGTCTAATGATCATTTGACTCCTATGGATTTTGTCCCAAAGCTTTCTAATGTGGCATGTGCTCTTCAGTGTGGTGGACTATGGTTTGGCGGAAAGGGTTGGGGTTTGACTTGGAGAGTTATTCAGATTGTTGTAAAGCCTCGTGAGGTGATCAGTGTGTATGACAAGTGCCACGTAACTCTTTCAACAGATGAGTTGAAGGTAATGGATAAGGAGCCGATTGAGCAGGAGGTTGAAGTGTCATCTTCTACTGGTATTGAAGTCGAGGATAGTGATGAGGAGGAGGAGGAGGAAGAGGAGCCTGAACCTGAGCCTGAGCCAGTTGCAACATTTGCAGCACCTCCAAAGAAGAAGGTAGTGAAGAAGGCAGCACCTGCACCAGAGCCAGTCGTTGAGGAAGAGACACCCGCACCCGCACCAAAGAAGAAGGTTGTAAGAAAGAAGGCAACTGCATAAATAAATAAAAAATTAGTTATAGTAAAAGTTTTGTAATTGTAAAATATTTAAATAATTATATATTTTATTCTTTTTTTTTGGATATATATGTTATTATAAATGATAAATATATTTCTAATCATATTAGTATTTGCAAATACCATATTAAATTCTCATCAAATTCGTATGTTAAAATCACGTTTTGTTCATGTAGATGAGTTACCATTATTAATACATGATAGTTTAAACGTGCAAAATAATAAAATAATAACATTATCACCAGGAGGTTTTAGAGGATTTTATACCTTTGGTTTATGCAAATTCTTAAAAGAGAATTATGATTTGAGCGAATACGTATTTTCAGGAGCATCTGCAGGTGCGTGGAACTCATTATATTTATGTTTAAATCCAGAATTAGATGATTTTGTTGAAACTATATTTAAAATAGATTTTAAGAATATACCTGATTTAAATGGTATTGAACAGGAAATAAAAAGATGTATTTTAAAAAAATATAAATCAGAAGATTTTTGTTTGGATAAGTTGTATGTAGGAACAACTGTATTTAAAAGATTCCGTTTTAAAACTGTAGTATATACAGAGTTTGATGATTTAGAAGATGCAATAAATTGTTGTGTGGCAAGTTCACATATACCTTTCATAACTGGTGGACTATTTTTTAAATATAGAGGTTTATATTCTTTTGATGGAGGATTTAGTCGTTATCCGTATATAAATGGTAATTATTCTAATATACATATAACTCCAAGCATTTGGGAAAAGGAAGCAACAAAAAAACTTTTACCTAGTTTAAATATAAATGATTACACAAGTTTATTATCTACAAGAAAACATAATCTAACTGAATTATATTTACAAGGGTATCAAGATGCGCTTGAAAATAAGGAAGAGTTAGATAAGTTATTTCTGTAAAATTTAATTATATAATAATTTATGGTTATTCCGAAAATTATTATACAAACTTCAAGAAAAGAGAACCCACAAGAATATGTTGTAGAAATGATACGAAACCGCAGTGCAAATTGGCAATATTTTCATTTTAATGATAGACAGGTTATTCAGTTTTTTCATGATAATCCCATTCCAGAATTTCCAAATGTAATTGAAAAATTTTTTTCATTTAGTTATGGAGAACATAGAGCAGATTTGTTTAGATATTATTTTTTATATCTGTATGGAGGCGTATATTTTGATACTGACGCTATGATTGAATGTAATATAGATGAAATTGTAAAAGATTACGAATATTTATCAGTAAATTCTACATATTTTCCTGGCAGCATATTTCAAGGATTTATAGGATGTATACCAAGACATCCTATCATATACAAAGGATTGAAAGACATTTATGAAATAGAAAATAGTTTGTTAATAGAACGTCCAGAGAACTTCCATAATATTTGTCGAAATATGTATCAATTTGTGAAGGATTTTGATAATCAAGACAAAATAAAATTATATGAAGAAATATTTGGTGATCCCGAAACAGCAAATATTGTAGATTTACAGGATAATAATAAACTGGTTCTCAAACATTATCATATTAAGAAAATAATTCCTCTACATTAATGAAACACATTTGTTACTTGTTTCTAATGCCCCTTCTACCCAACTTTGCGTTTTACTGTAATTTTCGCCACATATGAACGTATTTGGTAAAGGATTAATAAGTAAATTACTAATATTATCACTATCATATCCTTTATTCCAATAAGTAACTCCGCAATCCCAATGAAAAACATACACCTTTTCGGGTTTGTTTATATTAATTTTAAATGTTTCTTTGACAAGTTTTACTATATTAGTTTTTAATTTTGATTGATTATTCTTAATGGATTTCCAATATTCTGTATAAACGTCGTCTGTATATGATATCATAATTAATCCATTCTCACTATCCATTGGAATAATATATCTTAACTCATTATTGGTAACAACCTTATTTTTTAAATTATGAAACCAAATATCTTCTTTTTTAAAAATAGCGTATGTTCTACATAAAGGTTTACATGTAATAGATTTTTTAAGTATACAATGAACAGGTTTTAAATGATTTATATTTAGTAAAGCAGGTTTAGGTATGCAATATACAATTTGTTTGCATTTTATAATTTTATTGTTGCACGTCACGTGAAATATATTATTATTAGTTTCCACATTTTCTACGTTTGCTTTTAGTATTAAATTTGCACCCTTGTTTTTTAAACTATCAACTAGTCTTTCTATTAATAAATGATACTTGTTTCCCCAATAAGGCATGTTAATATTTATTCCTTTTGAAAATAATTCAACAGCATCAAATGAGTTCATATGTTTTAATTGTCCACTATAGCCACTTGCGATAAGCATAAATTCTACTTCATTCTTTTTAAGGACTTTTTCAGCAAGTTCACAAAATGTAATAGATTTTAAATAATTATCATCGAAATTTTTAGATTGTTTTATAACCTTATTCACATATTTAAAACCATTTTCATCACTAAATTTACTAGAAAATGATTTTTTTGAATCTATAAATTCAAAGTCAGATGTAAAACCTTTATCTTTTCTAAAATCAATTAATTTGAATTCTCTTAATAATTTTACAACTTCTGTGTGATTTTTATTAAATCTGGCAGCTCCTGCTGGAAAACTATAATTATGATTGAATAATACATCTGTATGTTGATAAATACGGCCGCCAAAATAGTTATTTTTTTCAAGAAGTAATATATTTTTTTTGGGAACTTGTTTATTTAACGAATGATATGTATATAATCCTGATATACCACCGCCTATAATAATAATATCATACATCTTATTATTATTATTATAGAAAATAATATGTTTATTATCTATAAATGATAGAATATGTTTATCCAAGTTTAGCTTCAATATTAATAGGACTACGTGTAATTTCTTACAAATTAATGGCATTGAATAGTGAATATTATAATTATTTGTTAGTTTTTGTATTAATAACCATTATATCTTCGCAATATTTAATTTATAAATCAATGTTTTATATAAATAATCCTACTATCATTAACTTAATATTATATTTAAGTGTTTTTATCACGTTCTTTTTTACTGTTTTTATATTAAAACAATCTGATTTTAATTATTATTATTTTTTTATAGGTTTAGTTTTTATTATTATTGGCATTCTTTTTATTCAAACTTCTTATGATACATAAATAGATTGTAAGCCATTATCATATTAAAATAATTATTTTTGAAATTATAATTATAATAAGATTAAAGTATTTTTATAATATATACAATTATCATGTCAAATAGAAGAACTTCTGCCAAACGGTCATCTAGTTCGTCCACGCTTGAAGCTTTATTGTATCCAAAATATAATTCAATTAGACAAGAACAGAAAGAACAATTAAAAAGAGAAATTGATTTTATCAAATTAAAAAATAAGGCATACGAACGAAATAAACAGCGTATAAAAGAAGAAGAAAAAACGAATGAGACAAATGCACAAGAAAATGTAATGTCTTTCTCGCCACCTCCTTTATTTGCTCCAGTCGCAACCCGTCCAACTCCAAAATTACGTATAAACCCATATCCTGGTAATCCCGGAGGAAAAGGAAAAACTCATAAAAAGAAATCTCATAAAAATATCGGTAAGTCAAAAAAAAGAGGGATATATAAACATAGTGCTAAGCGTTTCAAGAGAATTTAATAAAATTGTAAATATAGACAGCACAATTCATTTTATATTAATAGATATTTATATAAAAAGATAACTGTATTAGTATTAATGAGCGAATTAAAAGAATATATTGTAACACCAACTTATAAAAAATCAACCTATTCTAATGAAATATGGACAAATACGGTTAACAATAAAACAGTAACTATGATAAATACAGTAACATGGCGTTGGGGTGAATTTATAGTAAATATTTATGATAGTGAATATGAAGAATTATCAAAAGAAGATAAGATCATTATAAATGATCATTCTGGTGAATTTATTTCAACAGATGATGGATGTGAAAGAACAGTTGAAATTAAAGATATAGAAAAATATAGTGAAGAAGAGAAAAAAGAAATATATGATCTGATATATGAAGATGTAGAAGAAGAAATATTGTTAGATGATGATGTATTGGAAGAAGAGAAAGGTTGGGTGTTAGATGATACTATATATGAGATATATGGTGGATTTGAATTAGAATTGCAGGAATAAGAATATAAAAAATAATAGTTTTTATTTTTTATATGAATGTATTTATATCTCCTCCGTTTGGGACATATTTAAATTTACCAAATACAAATTCGATTCGAGGAAGTTTTACATTAGAACCGAGAAAAGGATTAATTTTACAAATATTAAAAACATTGCGATATTCTAATATTCATAATGGATGGATAAATAAAATAGGTCTTCGTAATCCAGGTATAGATTATGCTTTACAAAAATATGGTAAAGATAGTATAGGAGAACATAATATCATTAGCATAGCTATTTTGCAAAAATCTGATGTTCCAACATTTTTGAATAAAATACCGAATAATATTAACTTGGAAATAAACGTTAGTTGTCCTAATGCAGAAAAAGAAATGGTAGATGAAGATATCCATAAGTTTTTAAATCCAGAAAGAAAATGGTGTATAATAAAAGTATCTCCGCATGTTAATAAAAATAAGTTAGATGAGTATTATGAAAAAGGATTTCGTCAATTTCATTTATCCAATACTATACCAACACCAGCAGGTGGATTAAGCGGAAAGTCACTTATTCCATATAATGAGAACAATATAAAATATTTACGAAATAAATACCCCGATACAACAATAATAGGTGGCGGGGGTATTCAAACAAAAGAAGACGTATATATGTATAAATCATATGGCGTAAATCATGTGTCAGTATCAACTTTATGTTTTAATCCTTATAAATTCTTAAAATTCTATATGAGTATATTTTGAATTATTCAACAGTAACCACTTTTGCCAAGTTTCTTGGAAAATCTGGATTGTAACCAAATTCAATTGATAATTGGTAACTTAATAATTGAATATATATATTTGCTAATAAACTACCAAAACTATCATTATGTGGAATATTAATAATGTTTTCTTTCGACAATCCTGCATTTAAATAACTTTCATTGTCATTTGTTATAACAAGAACTGCTGCTTTTCTTGCATTTGTTTCATTAAAAGCATTAATTGATTTTTCTCTGTATTTTTTGTTAGTATCAATAATAATTATAGGCAGGTTCTCGATGATCAATGCAAAAGGTCCATGTTTTAATGCAGAAGAAGAATAACCTTCTGCGTGGATATACGCAACTTCTTTAACCTTTAATGCACCTTCTTTTGCTATAGCTTCGTTATCTCCTTTACCTAATAAGAACATACTATTGTTATTTTTAAAGATTTTTGTATTTTTTTTAACAAGGTTCTCAAACTGTGTTATACAAGAATTCAAATGAAATGATAAATTACGAATGTCACTTATAGTTTTTTGTCTTTTCTTAATATGCGTCCCTTTGTTTTGTGCAAACCATATAGCAATCATAGAGAGAACTACACATTGAATTGTAAATGATTTGGTGGATGCAACTGCATTTTCGCGTCCAGCATTTAAATACACTCCGCAATCACTTTCCCTTGCAATCATTGAATCGGGAACGTTTACAACACCAATAGTAACAAGGTCATATGTTCTCGCTATATCTAAACATCTATGTAAGTCTTTTGTTTCACCTGATTGAGAACATAGTATCAAACCAGTCTTATTTTTCTTAGGAATATCGATAATATCGAATTCTGCTCCATCTATACAAGAAACAGTATCAAAAATGTCATATTGTTTAAACTCTTCTAATGACCATAACCCTGCATGATAAGATGTCCCACAGCCAAGTATTATTAAATGGTTAATATCAAGCAAATTATCTTTAAAAGCTTCAAGACCGCCTAATTGTACACTCGTATTTGATTTTATTCTTCCTCCATAATTAATAGCTCTATTGATACATTCAGGTTGCTCCATAATTTCTTTTAACATCCAATGAGAACATCCGTCTGGTAATGTCTCTTTTTTAGCATTATTGTTGTTTTTTAATTCATAATTGTAAAAGTTCTCCGTGTAAGTGATTTTATTATTGGTAATGGATAATTCTAATAAGTCATTGTTTTCTAAAATAATATATTTTTTGATATAATCATCAAATCCGGAAGGTTCACTAGAAATCATTGCATAATTTTCTTCTATTCCGAGAAGCAATGGAGAACCATTCCTAAAAATCCACATTTTATCTGGAAAATCAACGTGTAAAACACAAATTGCCCACGTTCCAGTTAATAAAAGCATAGTTTTTTGTATAGATTCTTTGATATGTTCTCCTTGATCAAGAAAATATCCGATTTGAACAGCAACAACTTCTGTATCTGTTTGTGACCTAAAAACGTATCCTTTTTTAATAAGGTTCTCTTTTAGTGTAGAATAATTTTCAATGATACCATTATGTACAATAGAAACTCTTGATTGAGTGTCTTGATGAGGATGTGCATTTGTATCGGATTTATTACCGTGAGTAGCCCATCTTGTATGTCCAATTCCGTTGCAAAATATAGCATCTTTTTTAATGTTGTTCTCTAATATTGATATAGCATTATTTGTATTTGTTGATGAAAATTTGGAAACACACAAACGTGTATCATTAACCATGGAAATTCCTGCAGAATCATAACCACGATTTTGTAATATTTTTAATCCATTTAAAATATAATTAACACAGTCGTCATTACCTAAATAACCAATAATACCACACATATATAATTTTAATTATATATGTTTTGAATGTTTATAACGAGTCTATATTAATTATTACAAATATATCACTCCGATTTGATACATTAAACACATCTTTATCGTTTATTTTTGGAATGCCGAATTGTTTAAATTGAATAGTTTGTTTATTTTTAATTTTCAAATTTCGCGTGTTTAATACAATATTATTAAAATTTATATCAATATTATCA
>MDSZ01088780.1_pt1 | contig 15887 bp, 15 predicted proteins | sample 811201 | NCBI WGS metagenome assembly MDSZ01 (sample SAMN05326647, study PRJNA326480) | marine metagenome | isolation source: seawater | place: Indian Ocean: North | collected 2010
ATAAAAAAAAATGTCTTTATAGGACCTAGCGTTGTATTCACAAACGTTTTAGAACCTAGAAGTTTTATAAATCAAAAAAAAAAATTTATTAAAACGCATATAGATGAAGGTGCAACTCTTGGAGCAAACTCAACAATACTATGTGGTATAAGAATTGGAAAATTTTCATTGATTGGAGCAGGGGCAGTATGTGTAAGATCTGTAGAACCTTATAATAAAGTAGTAGGCAACCCATCAAGAGTAATTGGTAAAATAAAAAAAAATTTATAGTTTAAAAGAAAATGAAATTTATTAATTTAGATAGACAATCTAATAAATTGAAAAAAAAAAATATAAGCTCAATTAAAAAATTATTCAAAAATTCTGAATTTATCATGGGTAAAGATGTATTGAAATTGGAGGAAAAACTAAAAAACTATGTTGGTGCAAGGTATTGCGTATCTACTTCAAGTGGGACTGATGCACTGTTAATTGCTCTGATGTCACTTAATTTAAAAAAAGGTTCAGAAGTAATAACTACACCATTTACATATGTTTCTACGGTAGAAATTATTCTGAGGTTGGGGATGAAACCTGTTTTTGTTGATGTAGATTATGATACTTGTAATATTTCAGTAGATGAAATAAAAAAAAAAATATCAAAAAAAACAAAAGCAATCATTCCTGTTTCACTATTCGGTCAACCAGCAAAATTAAAAAAAATTAATGCATTGGCTAAAACTTATAATATACCTGTAATTGAGGATGCTGCGCAAAGTTTTGGATCTAAGTACCTCAACAAAAAAAGTTGTAATCTTACTAATATAGGATGTACAAGTTTTTTCCCTACTAAATCATTAGGATGCTATGGTGATGGTGGAGCATTATTTACAAATAATAAAAGTATTGCTGATAAATGCAAAGTTTTAAGAAGTCATGGGCAAAGAAAAAAATATAATTATGAAGTTTTAGGTTTAAACGCTAGGTTAGATACTATACAAGCATCATTTTTACTCAATAAACTTACTCAATTTGATCAAGAAATAAAAAAAAGAATTCATAAAGCAGAATATTATTTTAAAAATTTAAATTTTACTAATATTAAATTTTTTAAAACAGATAAAGGTAATTTTAATATTTATACTCTCTTTAATATTAAAGTAAAAAATAGAAAAAAACTTATTGATTATTTAAAAGAAAAAAAAATACCAACCATGATATATTATCCAAAACCATTACATTTTTATAAACCTTTCAGAAATTATGTTAAAAAGTCGGACACATTTTCTAATTCTATAAGATTGTCAAAAGAAATATTAAGTTTGCCTTTTTCTCCTTATATTACAAAAAAAGAGCAGGATAAGGTTATAAATTCTATAAGGATGTTTTACAAAAATTAGAATTGTATTATAAAGTAAATAATATCAAATGATTATTGCTGAAATTGGATGGAACTTTTTAGGTGACTTAGAGCTAGCAAAAAAAATGATTAAATCTGCAAAAGAAAATGGCGCAGATGCTGTTAAGTTTCAACTATGGAATCCAAATAATTTAGTACCTGGAGAATGGGATAATGATGGAAGAAAAGAGATTTATTTTAAGGCTTATGTTGATGAAAGAAAATTTGAGGATTTATACAACTACTCGAAAAGTTTATCAATAATTTGCTTTGCATCAGTATTTAGTAAAGAAGATTTAAATATTCACTTAAAAATTACAAATGAATTTATTAAAATCCCATCTATGGAGGCATATGATATTGATTTAATTAAAAAATGTTTAAATAAATTTAATAAGGTTTTAGTTTCAACTGGAGCTTTAAAAAAAAGCGAACTTCTTAATTTAGAACAATTTAAAGAAGAAGAAAATTTTATAATTTTACACTGTGTAAGTTCTTATCCATTAAATTATGAAAAATGTAACTTCGAGAAATTTTTTTATTTAAAAGATAAATTTAAGAAAGTTGGTTATTCAGGACATGCAAAAGGCATAGAAGATGCAATATTTGCTTTATCAAATGGAGCTGTTGCAATAGAGAAACATTTTACGACCTCAAATAAACTTGCTGGGAGAGATAATAAATTTGCAATACTCCCATCTGAGCTTAATAGATTAAAAAGTTATTCAGATAAAGTAAAACAAATGAACGTTAAATTAGGATTAGATTTACAGGATGCAGAAAGAGATGTTTTCAAAAGTTACAGAGGAAGATGGAAAAAATATAGTTAAAATCTAAGAAATGAAAAAAGTATTACACATTGTAGGTGCCAGACCTCAATTTATAAAAGTCAATGTTGTAATCAATGCTTTAAAAAATCACAAAAGAAACATAAAAAATATACTACTTCATACAGGGCAGCATTACGACAAATCAATGTCAGATATTTTTTTTAAAGAACTTAAATTAAACAAACCAGACTTTAATATTGAATTAGTTAACAAAAGTAGAATTAGTAGATTATCTGAAATGATTTTAAAAATTGATAAAATTATAAGACTAAAAAAACCTGATTTGATACTCATTTACGGAGACACAGATTCAACCTTAGCTGGGGCAATTACAGCTAGAAAAAAAAATATTAGATTAGTCCATGTAGAGGCCGGAATGAGATCATATGACATAAAAATGCCCGAGGAACAAAATCGTTTAGTAGCTGATAAATTGTCAGATTATCTAATAACTGTCTCAAATAATTCTACTAAAAACTTAATAAAAGAAGGAAATAATAAAAAAAAAATTTTTCAATACGGAGATGTTATGTTTGACTCTCTTCTACAAAACAAAAAGAAAATTAGTAAAGAAAATTATAAATTTATAAAAAATCCATATATTTTCTTTACACTACACAGAGATTCGAATTCAAATCACAGAACTATTAAATTTATTTTTAATCAAATGAAGAAGTTTAAAGTAAGTTTTTTTTGGCCGTTGCATCCCAAAATATATAAGATAATAAAAAAAAATAGAATTTTTGTACCCAAAAATCTCATTATTAGTAATCCAATAGGTTATTATGATACATTAAAATTAATATCAAAATCAGATTTTGTAGTTACAGATAGTGGTGGTGTTTTAAGGGAGGCCTATTTTTTGAAAAAAAAAACTTTCATTTTAAGAGAAAAGACTGAATGGCCTGAACTTATAAAAAATAGATCATCTAAACTAATAGGTAATAATTTATTAATAATAAAGAAATCAAATAAATTTCTCCAATCAAAGATTAAAAGTTTTAATGATTTAGGTGATGGCCAAACATCAAAAAAAATAGCAAAATTAGTTGTAAAATTGGTCGATTATTAATGCAACAAAATTTTGTTAATGAAACAATAATTAAATATTTAAAAGAGTTTCAGGAAAATTCCAATCCCATAGAATTAAATAATAATATTAAAACTGAAACAGATATTATTTACAAAAAATTATTAGAATTATCCCCAAAAATTTTTAGTTTATTAAATGATCAAAATGTAAAATTAAAAAAGTGGGAATTTATTTTTTCACCATGGCTAAGATACTTCATAGTAAGTATAGTTTATAAAAGATTTTTCTACCTATATTTGGTGAAAAGAAAAATTAATTTAAATTTTTTAAAATTAAATGTTAAAGAAAAAGTACATACTTTCATTGACCATAATGATTTCATGTTGAGTACTAACAATTTAGATTGGAATTTTCTGTGTCTTAAAATTATACATCAATATGAAAGAAAAACAGAAAAAAAATATTCGTTTCATAATTTTGAATTTAAAAAAAAAAAAATTAAACTAGACAATAAATTTAAAAGAAAAGTTGTAGACATACTCTCTAAATATTTTTATAAATTATTTTTAAAAAAAAAATTTACTTATTTTACGTTCCCTCATAGATTTTCTTTTTTAGACAAACTAATAATTTTTTTTAAAACTAACAGAGGAGTATATTTTGAAGAAAATATAATTTTTGAACCCGACAAATATACTAAATTTGAACCAAGTTTAGATTTAAGAGATAAAATTTATAATATTCTTTTAAATGATGAAGATTTAAAATTATCTTATGTAACTTTGATTTCTCTTTTTTTACCTTTGTCTAAATTGGAAAATTATAATCAAATAAAAACTAAAACCTCAATAAGAATAAAGAAAAATAAAAATTTTAAATCCTTATTTACACAAGGCTCACACATTGATAATGAAATAAAACTTCATGAATTATACCAGCTTCATGAAGATAAAATAAAGATAAACGTAATTCAACACGGAAATAACTATGACTTAATTGAGAAAAAATATCATACAGGCATCGATCATGAATATTTTTTTAAAAACGGATTATATACTTGGGGATGGTCAAACAATGAAAAAGAGATAAGAATAACATCACCTCGGCTTATGAACTTTAGGAGACAATTTTTAAAGTTAAAAAATAAAAATAATCAAAATAAAATTTTATATGTACTAGGACCTTCACTTATTTGGAATTTTCCAAGATCACTGCATATATCACATAATTTTTATAATCAGTCTGAGAAATTAAGGATAAATTTCTTTAATAGTTTAGACAAAGATCAAAAAAACAAAATTATTTTTAGAATTTATCCATACAAATCTTATGAAGGAATGAGAAATTTCTATGAAGATAAATTTATAGATTCAAAAAATATTTCAAAGAATTCAAGATTTGTGGATGACGTAAATAAATCATCTATTCTGATATTTGATCACTTAAGCACTGCTAATTTAGAGTGCGCTTCCATAGAAAAACCTTTTCTTATGTTTTTCAATTCTAATAGTTATCCTTTATCAGAGAAAGGAAAAAAAATTATTAAAATATTAAAAGATAACGGTATATATCATGACGATTATAAAAGTTTGTCAAAATTATTAATTCAACTAAATGATACTGATATATTAAATTGGTGGAACGAAAAAAAAAGACATGAGGCCACTAAACAATTTATAAATCAATATGCCTACTTTTCATCAACAGCTATAGAGGATTGGTCAAATTTGATAAAAAAACAAAATGAATTTTGAAATTTAAATAAACAGTAAAGAAATTGAAAAAAAAAAAAATTTTAATAATTACGGGAGAATTTTTACCGCACACAGAGTCTGTTGGTGGAGTAATAAGAGTTTTCTCTTTTTTAAAAACGTTAAAAAATTATAAAAAATATGTAGTTTGTAAAAAATCTAAATTTAGAGGATATTTTGGGCTAAAAAAATATTTAATTAATACAAGTATTATTCATATTAACAAATTTTCAAACAAACAAAATAATATATTTATAAAAATTGTAAAATATTTTTTTTCAAATTTGCTTTATTTGTTTGCTATAGATAATTCTTTTTTTTTCTTGAAATTGTACAAAAAAAAAATTTTAAAAGTTTTAGAGACTGAAAAAATAAATAAAGTATTAATATCTGGCCCCCCATTCTCAATTTTTTATCTTGTTCCATTTATAAGATCAAAATATCCAAATATTAAAATTATTTTAGATTACAGAGATGGTTGGGGAAAAAGAATAAAATCGAATTTTTATTTTTTAAAATACATACAACATAAAATAGAAAAAAAAATATTGTTGAATTGTAATTGTATAATTTTAGCAACAAAAAAAATTTTTGAGGATATTAAAACTTTTGATATTAAAATAAAAAAACTACTAATTTATAATGGATATCTAAAATTACAATCTCCTAAAAAAAGGAAATTAAAATTAGACAAACAGAAAATAAATGTTGGTTATTTTGGCCTAATATCTGATAATAAAAATAGCTATAGAGATATAAACATTTTAATTAAACCATTAGAGCGTCTTTACCACAAAAAATTTCATTTTCACTTTTTTGGCAACTCTAAATTAAAGAGAACTACAAAACATAAAAAGTTTTTTAGTTTTTATAAAAATACTTCATATTTAATTACTCAAAATCTTATGAAACAATTTGATTACCTTCTTATTTTGCATACAGAGAAATCAACGTCTAGCGAAGTTATAACTGGAAAATTTTTCGAATATTTACTTTCAGGTAAACCAATAATTATAATTTCAAATGGAAAAACTGAGGCCGGAAAAATTATAAAAAAACATAAAGTAGGATATGAAATTGACTATAGCGAGCAGAATTTATTACAATCACTTAATAAATTAAATAAAAAATTTTTTCAAAAAAGAAAACTATCTATAGAAAATTACAACAGAGACTTTCAAAACATAAAATTAGAACGCTTAATTAAAAATTATGAGTGATTTAGTAACTGTAATAATTCCAGTATACAAAAATATTATTTTTTTAAAAGACTCTCTAAAAAGTGTAGTTGAGCAGTCTTATAAGTTTATTGAGATAATTATAGTAAATGATGGTAATTCAGATTTAAAAGATATTAAAAAAACTATAAAAAAATATAAAAAAAAAATAAAATTAATTAATATAAAAAAAAACTCTGGTGTTGCTTACGCTTTAAATTTAGGCATCAAACAATCTAAAGGTAAATACATTAGCTGGTTAAGTCATGATGATTACTTTCACAAAAACAAAATAAAAGATCAAGTAAATATCTTACAAACTCAAAAAAAAAAAATATGTTTTACAAATTTTTATGTAGTAGATGAACAAAAAAATATCTTAAAGATGATAAATGTAAATAGTAGATTTTTTAATCTTAAGGAAAATGTTTTTTTCAGAGATAACCTAAATTTATCAACTGCATTAATAGACAAAAAAATATTTTATAAAATTGGAAAGTTTAATATTAAAAAAAAACATACACAGGATTATGAATTTATATTTAGAGCTTTTAAAAAGTTTGAACCTATTTTAATTAATAACTATTATTTTTTTTCAAGATCTCATAAGACACAAACTTCAAAATTGGATTATCGTAATGCTCAAATTGAAAAGGAAATTTTGATATCATCTATTCAAAATCAAGTAATTGATATTTATTTTAAATCAAATATTTTTAAAAAAGCCTACATTGTTTTCTTTTTAGGAAAAAGAAATTTAAGAAATTCTATTAAAATTGTAAAAAAAATTATTTCAAAAGAAAACTTTTTTTTAAATATATTAATGTATATTATATTTTATGTATCTAGATCATAAATCTAATCTAAAAAAACTTAATATTATTGATTATCTTTTGATTATTTTAGTAAGTTTTCATCTTTTTTTTTGGGATATTAAGTTATTTGCTAATTATGGTTTTCGAGAGCTAATAATTTTATCTAGTTTTATAATCTTTTATAAATTGTACAAAAATAACTTTCTTTTTTTTAAAAATGAAAAAAAAATAATTATAAAAATTTCAATAATTTTATTTTTATTATTATTACATTTAATAATTAATGCTTATATCGATAAAACATTTTTATTTAAAAATGTTATACTTGGTTTTTTTGGAATATCTTTTCTATTTATCTTTGTTTTATATTTTTACGATTTTATAAAAAATAATTTGGAAAAAATAATTATTTTTTTTATTATTTCATACTTTTGTTCTTTAATCTTCTCTGATTTTGGAGCAACTACTGAATGGGAAAAAACGTTTTTAGGTCGATGCGCTTTTGCATATAAAATTTCAAACAATCTTATATTTCAAGAAAATTCTCATCTAGGAATGATATTTCCTGCTTGTTTAGCATTTTTATTGTCAGCATCTAAAAATATAAAAATGAGATTACTGTACTCAATCATTTTTATTATGTTACTGATTTTTCAAACTTCTATAACATTGACAGCTGGATTAATTGTTTTTTCAGCTGTCATTCTTATTTTCGATAAAAGTAAATTTATTTATCCTGTGATTATTTTGTTGTTTATGGCATCAATTTTTTATTATGGATCTATTTATCCACAAGAGAGGGGCAATAATTGTGCTGAAAGAATTTCACAAACAAATGTAGCTGTTGTGGAAAATTTAAGGTTAAATATTGAAAAAAATGAAATAGATAATCATTTTAATGAAAAAATAAAAATTCCAAATAAAAAAATTTTCACAGAAATATTATATAAAAAAGACAAAAAAGTCTTTAAAAATTATCTTTCCAAAGAGAAGTCATTTGAAGATTTACCAACTCGAAGATATGAAAATTATTTCAATTTAAGTACAGCTGTTCTTTTAAATTCATTAAACATTAGTTTAGATACTTTAAAAAATAGGCCACTTGGATGGGGGCTTAATAGATATGAAACTGCATTCGATTATTATATGTTTAACCTTATTATTATACCACCATGGTATCATGAGGTTTATACACTTAATTACAACGATGGCTCATCTAATTTCACAAAATCTTTTACTGAGTTTGGATTTCTAACGTTTATATTTTTAATTCCCTTATTTTATTTTATTTTTTCAAAAAGAGTGAAAAATAAAGAAAAAATTTTTTTTTTAACACTAATTATTACTCAAATATTAAGAGGTGCTGGATACTTTAATGGTGGTTTTGCACTTTCTATAATTTTTATAATTATAACTTTTTTAAAAAAATATGATGAGCATTAATGTTGTAAAATCTGGCGTTGGAAATATTGGATCTATTATTAGAGTTATTAATGATTTGGAGTACTCAGTAAATATTATAGATGATCCTGATAAGTTTAATTTAACTAAAAAAATTATATTACCTGGAGTTGGAAGTTTTGATTCTTTTATAGATTCATTAAAGAAAAATAATTTAAATAATAAAATACAAGATTTAGTAATAAATCATAATTATTCAATTTTAGGTATATGTGTTGGTATGCAGGCTTTATTTGATTCAAGTGAGGAAGGCAGCAAAAAGGGCTTGGGATTTTTTAAACATCGGTGTAAAAAATTTGATAGCACTATTAGAAAAGTTCCACATATTGGTTGGAATAAAATTAAAGAAAAAAAAGAAAACGATTTATTCTCAAATATTAAAAAAAAATATTTCTATTTTGCACATAGTTTTTATGTTAAAGAGATAAATGAAAATTATGTAACTTCCACAACAGAATATTCATGCGAATTTGTATCCTCAATTTCATATAAAAATATTTATGGTGTACAATTTCATCCTGAAAAAAGTTTCGACCAAGGGCAAAAAGTTATAAAAAATTTCATTGAAAAATGCTAAGAAAAAGAATTATACCGATATTGCAGCTAAATAATGACGAACTTATAAAATCAAAAAAATTTAAATCACATCAGTACGTCGGTGACCCAATTAACGCCGTTAGAATTTTTAATGAAATTCAAGTAGATGAAATAATATTATTAGATGTTTTTAATTCAAAAAAAAATACTGATTTAAATTATAAAATAATCAAAGATATTGCTGATGAGTGCAGAATGCCTTTCACTTATGGCGGTGGTATAAAAAATTTAGATCAGGTAGAAAATCTATTTTCACTAGGAGTTGAAAAAATATGTTTAAATACATCTATTTTACACGATTATGAGATTATAAAAAAATTGTCTAAAGTTTATGGTAGTCAAAGCATTATTATTTCAATTGATATATATACCAATTCATCAGGCGAAAAAAAATTGTATAATTGGTCAGAGAATAAAGTTTTAGATAAAAATATAAATGATCATATATTAAAATCTATTGAATCAGGAGCTGGCGAGATATTGATAAATGATGTTGATAAAGAGGGAACCCTTGAAGGTTTTGATTTTGATATTTTAAAATTTATTAATAAAAACATAAATGTACCAATTATTGTTAACGGAGGCGTTAATTCTTATAAACAAATTAAGGAAATATTAAAAAATGATAATGTTGATGCAGTTGGCGTTGGTGCACTATTTATTTATTATGGACCTTTTAATGCTGTTTTAATTTCTTACATGCCAGAAGATGAGAGATAAAGTTTCTTATAATCTTAAAGTTCAAGTTTGCAAGAATTGTATTATGGATACTACTGCAGACGATATAATTTTTGACAAATTTGGTGTTTGTAATTTTTGTAAAGATTTTGAAAAAAGGCAAAGTGAATTAAAAAATAATAAAAAGGATTTATCGAAATTAATTAATCAAATTAAAACTCAAGGTGAAGGAAAAAAATATGATTGCATAATAGGCGTATCTGGAGGTGTGGATAGCTCATTTTCCTTACTAAAAGCATGTGAACTAGGCTTAAGGCCTTTGGCAGTTCATCTTGATAATGGATGGAATAGTGAGTTAGCTCAATATAACATTTCAAAGTTAATAAGGAATTGTAAAGTGGATTTATTTACTCATGTAATTAATTGGAAAGAATATAGAAAATTACAACAGGCATTTTTTGATGCTAATGTTATGGATGTTGAATTATTAATGGATAATGCAATGTTATCTGTTAATTACAAAATGGCCAAGAAATATAATATCAAATTTATTCTATCAGGAACTAACACAGCAACCGAAGGATTTAGGATACCATCAAACTGGTCATGGTTTAAAAATGATGCAAAAAATATAAGGTCGATAGTAAAAAAATTTTCTGATCAAAAAATAAATACTTTTCCTTCTTTTAGTACATTTGATTTTATTTATTATGAAATCATGAATAAAATTGAATGGATATTATTTCCAGATTATTTTGATTATACAAAAGATGGTGCTATAGAATTATTAAAAAATAAGATCAATTACAAGCCATACCCATATAAACATTATGAGTCAGTTTTTACTCGATTCTATCAAGCTTATATATTACCAAGAAAATTTGGTATAGACAAAAGAAAATTACACTTAAGCAATTTGTTAATTTCAAAAGAAATCAATAGGGAGCAAGCATTAAGAATATTGCAGCAACCTACATATCCAACAATAGATCAAGAAAAAAAAGATATTAAATATTTTTTAAAAAAAATGAATTGGTCGATGAAACAATTAGAAGAATATATTTCTAGACCAGAAATAAAACATGATAGCTATCCTTCTGAAAAAACTAAGTGGGAAAAACTCAAAAAAATTTATCAAAAATCTTCATTTATAAAATTTATAATAAAAAAAACTTTTAAATGAATAATAAGAATAAGTATGTTTTATTGGATAGAGATGGTGTAATAAATAAAAAAAAACAAAAAGGAAAATATATTACAAATTGGAAAGAATTTAAATTTATCAAAAAAAATATCAATGCTCTTGAACTTCTTCAGAAAAAAAATTATAAGTTTATAATTATTACAAATCAAGCTGGTGTATCAAAAAAATTTCTCACAAAAAAAAAGCTCAATGAGATCCATAAAAAAATGAGATTAAATCTTTTAAAATTGGGCATAAAAATAACTGAAATTTACGTGTGCACACATCAAGATAGTGATAAATGTTTTTGTAGAAAACCTAAACCTGGATTATTTCATAAGGCTTCAAAAAAGTATAAATTTAATTTAAATAGTACATTATACATAGGGGACGAAGTAAGAGATTGTTTAGCAGCGTATAATTCTGGATGTAAGTCTATTCTTATTAATAAATCAAAATTTTTCAAAAAACTTAATAATTTAAACAAGCCAATTTGTATTAAAAAAAATATTTTTGAGAGTATTGATTGCATAGAAAATTTTTATGAAAACAAATAATTATATAAAAGAGCCGTTTATATCTAAAATTAATTATCACATTGATGATAGAGGTGAATTATCTAGAATATTTTGCCAAAATCAAATTAAAAAAAAAAAAATTAATTTTTTAGTAAAACAAGTTAACTACGTGATTGTTAAAAAAAAGGGAACAATAAAAGGAATGCATTTTCAAATCGAACCTTTTGCTGAAATTAAATTGGTAAGTGTCTTAAAAGGAAGAATTTATGATGTTCTTATCGATATAAGGAAAGGTTCAAAAACTTTTTTGAAGAAAAAAAAATTTGTGCTAAACGCAAAAAAAAGAGAAATATTAATAATACCAAAAGGATTTGCTCATGGTTTTCAAACATTAACTGACAAATGTGAAATATTATACTGTCATTCACAGTTTTATAATTTAAAGAAAGAGAGATCAATCAATCCTTTTGACAAATCAATTAATATTAAGTGGCCAATAAAATTATCAAACATTTCAAATAAAGATAAAAAAGTAAAACTAATCAAAAATATATTTAAGGGATATAATGTTTAAGAATGACATGTAGAAATTGTAAAAAAGAATTGAATAATTGTTTTATTGACCTAGGGTCTTCACCGCCATCTAATTCTTATTTGATAAAGAGTCAATTAAACTCAATTGAAAAATATTATCCTTTACAAGTATATATCTGCAATTATTGTTGGTTAGCACAAGTTATTGATTATGCTGGAAGAGATATATTCTTTAATGAGTTTTATCCATATTTTAGCTCTATTTCTAAATCATTTCTTCAACACTCAGAGAATTATGTTAACTACATTATCAAGAAATTCAAAATTACAAGAAAAAATAGAATTATAGAAATTGCATGTAATGATGGATATCTACTTCAATATTTTCAAAAACAAAACTATGACTGCTTAGGAATTGAACCATCCAAAAGCTGTGCTGAGTATGCAAAGACAAAGAACATAAAAGTAATTGAAGAATTTTTCGACATAAGACTTGCTAAAGATCTTGCAAAAAAAAAAATTAATGCTGACTTAATAATAGCAAACAATGTGTTAGCACATGTTCCTGATATAAATAATTTTTTAAAAGGTATTTCTATAATTCTGAAAAATAGTGGTATAGCTACGTTCGAATTCCCACATTTGCTAGAATTAATAAAGCATAATCAATATGATACTATTTATCATGAGCATTTTAGTTATTTATCAATCTTAGCTCTAGAAAATATTTTCAAAAAAAATAACTTAGAAATTTTTGATGTACATCAAATTAAAACACATGGAGGAAGTTTAAGAGTTTTTGCGAAAAAAAAAGGATCTTCAAAGTTTAAGATAAAAAAGGGTTTTCAAAAAATTAAAAAATTGGAAAAAAAATATAAGTTAAATTCTCTTAAAACGTACAAAAACTTTCAAAAAAAAGCTGAAAAAAATAAAAATGATTTGTTAAATTTTTTAATTGAATGTAAAAAAAAAAATTTAAAAGTTGCTGCATATGGCGCTGCAGCTAAAGGTAATACTTTGCTTAATTACGCAGGTGTTAAGAAAGATCTTATAGCTTATGTATGTGATTCTGCGCCATCTAAACAAAATAAGTTTTTACCAGGAACAAGAATACCAATTTATAACCCAAACTATCTTTATAAGAATAGGCCGGACTATTTATTAATACTACCCTGGAACATAGCTGATGAAATTAAAAATCAACTTTCCCAATTAAGAAAAAAAACAAAATTTTTTGTAGCAATTCCCAGAATTAAATTTATCTAATGTCAATTTTAATAAGTGGTGCAACTGGATTTGTAGGTTCGGAGTTAGTAAAAAAGATTAGTATATCAAAAAAAAAAATCGTTCTTATATCTAGAAAAAAAAAATCAAGTAAAATTAAATATATAACATGGAAAAAAATTGATATTTGTAAAAAAAAAAAAAATTTATATGATTATTTAAATAAACCAGACTCACTAATTCATCTTGCTTGGGATGGATTAGATTTAAGAGATTATGATAATAATATTCATCTAAATCAGGTAGAATGCCATTATAATTTTATAAAAAAATTAATAGAAAATGGAGTTAAAAATATTTTAATTGCTGGAACATGCCAAGAATATGGAAATTATAAAGGATTATTAGCTGAAGATTTAAAACCAAAACCAATAACCAAATATGGAAAAGCAAAAAATTTGCTAAGAAAAAAAATAGAAAAACTGAAAAAATACCATAATTTTAATTTATCTTGGGTAAGAATATTTTATTTTTATGGCGGATCAATAAAACAAAAAAATATCTGGGGTCAAATAAACACTGCTGTTAAACGAGAAAATAAAACTTTTAAAATGACAAGTGGCTCTCAGTACAGAGATTATGTACACCTGGATTTTATTATAAATTCCTTAATAAAAATTAATAAAAATAATCACAATCATGGTGTAGTTAATATTTGCTCAAATAATCCAGTAAGAGTTATAAAACTAGTCAATACATGGATAAAAAAATATAAATGGAAAATTAAATTAAATTTGAATGAAAAGAAATTAAAAATAAATGAAAAATATAATTTTTGGGGATCAAATAAAAAATTAAAAAAAATTTTAAGGTAGAATAAAATTAATTCAATAATTACTAAATATTTAAAATGAATAAAGTTACTCTAGGGATAACATCTTATAAAAGGCCAGAACAATTAAAAAAATTATTAATAAATTTACAGAAGCAATCATTTAAAGATTTTGAAATATTAGTTTCAATTAATGGATATGCTGAGCTAAAAAAAATTGATCAAGCAAAAACTAATGCATACCTAGAAATCTATAACAGCAATAAATATAATAAGAATATCAATTTTAAGTTTCAAAATGAAAATATAGGTATTATCGAAAACCATTTTTATTTACTTAGTAATTGTAAAACTGAATATTTTATGTGGTTGGCAGATGATGACCAAATTTCTGAAAAATGTATTGAAACACTTTATAAAATAATGGATGAGGATAAAAGTATTGTGTCAGCAGTTCCTGTATGGGAGTATGTAGATAGTAAAGATTTACATAAACTAATTATTCCCTCAAATTTTAGCCAAAAAAATTTTTTTTTTAGATTTATAAGTTATTGTAGTTATTCAGATGATGCATTTTTTAACAGTTTGCATAGAACAAAAATGTTAAAAAATTGTTCATTTCCAGGATTTTGGAAAATTAATTCTAAAACTGTTTCTAGATGGGCATATCTTTTTATTGTGGATATAATTATTCAAGGTAGGGTTTATTTTTGTGATAATTCTGATGCGAAATGGATAAATTACGAATACACAAAAAAATATTATAATAAAGATGAAGCTGACAAAATTAAAAGATATTTAATAAACCTATTAAAAACTATAAATATTTATACTGTTTATTTTCTTAAATTATTTAAATGGAAAAAATTTATTCATGCTCCTTTAATCTTGCCATTCCTGGTTATGTTTCTAATTAGAGACTTATTATTTGGAAATAAAGTTAAATTCAAAAAATATGAAAAATGAAAATATTATATTGTGTAGGTATTTATAGAGAAGGTGGTTTAAGCATATTAAAAAAATTAGTCGATGAAAATCGAAAAGATCACTTTTTTTTACTAGACTCTAGACTTAAAGGTAAAATTAACGTCAATAATTCAAAGTTTATTAACAATAATTTAATTTACAGATTTATTCATATGTTCTTTTTAAGTTTAAAAATTAAAAAAAATGATCACATATTTTTCATTAATGGACTTCCGCCACTTTTTAGATTTAATTGCCAAGTTTCTGTTTTATTTCAAAATGCTAATCTATTTAGAAAATTTTATAATATTAATTTTTTCAAATGGCTATTTTCGCTAGATTCAGTGAGATATTTTGCATTAATTGTTGGAAAAAGTAAGGTTGATGATTGGTATGTATTTTCCCCGATAGCTAAAAGTATTTTGAAAAGTATTTTAAAAAAATATGTTAATATAAAATTAATAAATTTATTCAGTGCTAGTTCACAAACAAAAATAGAAAAAAACTATAAAAAGGAGTATGACTTTATATATCCCGCCTCTTACCTCCCTCATAAGAATCATGAAATTCTTAAAAAAACTTTAATAAAATTGTCAAAAAAAAAAATATTCCCAAAAACTTTAATCACACTTCCTCCCAATATTTACAAAAAGACAAACTACGAGGAACTTAAAAATAAATATAATATTAAAGTATTCAATTATTTTGAAGATAATAATAAAGAGTTTATAAAAATTTATAAAAAATGCAAAAGTCTAATATATTTTTCATCAAATGAAACTATTGCCTTACCAATTATAGAAGCATGGACTCATGGAATATTTATTATCGCTCCAAATCTAGATTACTCAAAACAATTTGTAAAACCAA
>MDSZ01206188.1_pt1 | contig 15887 bp, 17 predicted proteins | sample 811201 | NCBI WGS metagenome assembly MDSZ01 (sample SAMN05326647, study PRJNA326480) | marine metagenome | isolation source: seawater | place: Indian Ocean: North | collected 2010
AAAAATGTAGATGAATGTTGGTTTTATGTGAAGTACTTGAATGAATTTTAAATAAATTTTAAATAAATTTTAAATAACTCTTAAATTCATTTATTTTTAGTTTCAATAAATTGAATATAAGAATTTAGTTAGTAGTATAAATTAGTAATATTAGAATTAATAATTAATGTTAAAACAGAAACAATCTTTTATTACCAGTTTTTTTGACAAGGAGCATGTAAGAAGCGATGATCGCAATATTAGCAGAGAGTTAAAGATGGAGTGGGAACCCCTATTTTATGACAGAGAAAGAGTAGATATTATTTTGAGTAATTTGGATAAAGTGAAAAAGGATTGTGAAGAATCGTACAAAAGAAATAAGAAAGTTGTTTCACGAGGAAAAATAAATAAGGTGTTTGAAATTTTAAAACACGACGACGCCAAAAGACTAATGGGTCTTTTTAGGAGAGATGTACCAGTAAATAGAAAGTATTACAAAAGATTAGTACACGAATTCCATCTTATAGTTGAAAAAAAGTTTTGTGAGGTTTTTATTCAAGTAAAAGAAATCCTGTCTATGACAACTGAGTTTCCACATATTATAAGAGGGTCTGCTGGGTGTTCTCTTGTATGTTATCTTATGGAGATTACCCATATGGATCCAATTGAATTAAATATATCTCTCACTAGATTTATGCACGAAAAAAGAGAGGATTTACCGGATATTGATATGGACTTTCCAGCACATAGACGTAATGAAATATATGAACGGATTTTCAAAAGATACAAGGGACGTGTAGCTAGAATTTCTAATCATGTTATGTTTAAACAAAAGTCGGCAATCAAGGAAGCAATTAGAAAGGAGGGATATCATAAGTTTATTCCCAAAGATTTTGAACTGGATGATATTTTCAAGAACACCAAACAGATTAACCGTGTTTTATCTGTAGCAAGTGAGTTAGAAGGAACTTCCAGATGTTATTCTCTCCACTGTGGAGGAATAGTTATATTCAACGAAAAAGTACCCGAAGAATACTTTTTGAAAGACTACCAAATTTACAAGGGAAAAGATAAATTTAAAAACACCGTAAATGGTAGACAAATACACTTAAATAAGGATGAAGTTGATGAAAAAATGTTAATCAAGATTGATATTTTATCCAATAACGGACTTTCACAGTGTATTGAAATAAATCCACAATTAAAAATAGACAGTTTTACATTTGATGATGAAAAGGTATACAACTTTCTTACAGAGGGGAATAATCTTGGAATTACTTATGCAGAATCACGAGGAATGAATAAAATCTTTACACTTATGAAACCAAAAACACTTGAGGATATTGCTATAGCGCTTGCTCTTATACGACCTGCTGCTGCGAAAAACGGTCAAAAGTTCAACTTTCTTAAAAATTTTCATGGTACTATTGAGTGTGATCAAAGAGATTACATTATTTATGACGATGACGCTATTGAGTTTATTGCGAAGACACTACGTATAACTCTTTCTGAAGCCGACCAATACAGAAAAGCATTTGCCAAACAACGCTGGTATCTTAAAAAGGAATTTCGTGAAAAACTAGTACGGTCGAAACCTGAGTGGAGTGCGGAAAAAATAGAATTAATTTACTCTCAACTCGAGTGCCTTCAGGAATACTCCTTTTGTAAATCGCACGCTTACTCTTATGCTATGCTAGTTTACATTCTATGTTATTATAAAATTTATCAACCTATTAAGTTCTGGAAAGCGACTTTGAAACACTGCAATACTAGTTACAGAAAGTGGACTCATTACAGAGGCGCAAAAAAGGTAGGGGTTGTACTTGAACCCTATTTAAAAAAATATAAAAATACACTCAACCTTTTAGATACTGGGTCACGAGATATAGCTCAATATTTCCAAGATGGATTTTGGACTTCAAACAAGTATCTCCCGGGAATGTATCTAAGAGTAGAAAATCATCCAGATAAAAAGGATGTAAAACGGGCTTATTTTCGTGGTCTTATCGCAACTAGTAAATTATTTCTCTCTGATAAAAAGATAAAAGATCGCGAGGGCGATCCTCAAAAAAGAAAAAATACTTTTGTGACATTTATTACACTTGGAATCGATGACAATAAATGGATTGATATTGTGGCATGGGGACCGAGAAAACTAGCCAAAGTCCACTGTCTTGAAGGTTATGGATATTGGGAGGATGATTCTTGGATAAGAGTTGAGAATATGAGTGCTAGTAGATTAACCGAAATGTGATTAATTAAAAATTATTTACTCGACAAACTTTAAATACCAATATATAAACAAGAAGAGCGTAGGTAAATATATAAATGATACTTGTAGTAATTTTATTAAAGTATCTTATTGCCATATAGGAAAATAAAATTAATGATAATATTGGTACTGTAAAATTGTGTCTTTCTTCGGTATAAATGCCATTTTCCTCTTTATTACTTAATGATATATTGAAGTTACTCAAAATGTAGTTGATTCCCGGTCCTTCAATATTTGTTCCTAATTTATACTCTGGGTCAATTTTTATTTTTTCAATATAATTTATTAAACATTCATTTTTTAATAGAATCCAGTGGACTATCACCATATATAAAAAGAATAGGTAGTAAAGGTCATATTTATTTTTTTTCCTGACTACTATAGGGTAAGTTAATGTACCTGTTATTAAAAATATATGGAATAAATTCATAATCATATAGTAATTACCATTTGGTAGACATATAACTTTTGTGTAGTAATCACATTCTTTGATTTTTTTATTGACATTCATGCTTATAATTACATTTATAAAAATTATCACCTGTTAAATTTAATTAATTTTCCCCAAAAACCATTTGAGTGAAATCGGATTCAATAATAAATTTAAAGAGTTAAAATTCTAATCGATTATATAATTTTGCTATAATAGAGAAATAATATAATGATAATATATGAATATTAAAACTCATGTTGATTTCGATAAACTTAAATTTAAAGAAAAAGATGAATTAGGAGAAGGTTTTTTCGGAAGAGTATATCGAGTGACTGATGGTAAAAAATACGATGACAGGTTTGTTGCTAAAGTTTTTCAAAGTCCAAAAGCGCTAGCTTTAGTAAACAAAGTTATGTACGATGTGAGTTTTGGCGGCGAAACAACGGCACTTAAAGAGTTAGGACCTAAAAATGTGTCACCGAAAATTTACTTTGAAAAAAATACATATTCAAAAAGATATTATGTGATGGAAGCTATGAACGAAACTCTTAATGACATTCTCAGACATGATTATTTTACTCGCGGTCATTTAAATAAATTAACTAAACTTTTGCAGAGATTATTTAAGACACAATACAGGCATGCTGATCTTCACGTAAATAATGTTATGTGGAACGACAGATTAAATGATTTTAGGATAGTAGACTGGGGGATGTACAATATTGATACTAAAGATAATGCTACAAAAGGTATAAAGCGCATGATTAGGTCGGGTGATATGTTTTATTTAGTTCAGCTTTATGTAGAATACAGAATTGATACTGACGGCGAAGAATACTGGAAACCCTCATTTGATAATTTTTTAACACTTGTACCTAAAGATTATATTCTTTCAGAAAAATATACACCAGAACAAATAAAACGTAGAATTGATATCGGCATTATAGATTATTTAAATACAAGTGAAACTAATACGCCCAAGCGTTCCAGACTTAAATCTAAAAAAAGTACAACAAGATTACGGTTACAAGAAGCACAAAAATTACTTGGTGAAAAAAGTAATGACACGGTTGTAGAAATGCAAAATGTATCAAGATCTATAATCCGGAATTCAAGTTCAAAGAAAAGAAGTAAAAAGTCCAATTCAGTAAAACCTTCAACAAGTAATTAAATTTCAATAAAGGTGGAAAATTCAAAAATGCCCATTTTTTGCGAAAATGATAGGTTACCCCCTATGATTCGAAATTTTCCTTTTAAAAACGGAAAAAATGTGAAAATTTCCTTACTGAATTCCTTATCATTTTTTTCGTAAAATTTTAGTTTTCGGAATTTTCTATTTTTTTACAATTTTATATTTTTTAATTTCCTGAACTGGATCTGCCGATAAAGTTATTCCTCTACCTACTACTATCATATCAGGTAAATCACCATTTAAATTACTGTAGCATTGTCCTAGCGCATCTCCAGTAGCTGAAAGATTAATTCCGGGTTTAATAGTTAAAACTGGTAAATCGGTATTTATAAATTCCTGATTTTGACATATAATTCCTTTAATATTTTTATTTCCACTTAATTTCTCAAAAGTTACCATATCTATTATGTTTTTTGAGACTTCACGAGTAAATAGGTTGCCTTTACTTGACATTTGTACTAAGACAAAAATATCAAGCGATGTTTCTACTTTAAAAATGTCACTACCACTCATAGGGGAAACGCTTATTGCGTCTCTATATTTCTCATAACGTTTTACCTGCTTTTGGAATGTAGCGCCAATATCGTTAAATTTACGGTCCTCCCAAAGAAACAATCCATATGCGTGACACATGTCGTATAAGAGTCCGTTTTCACCATCAGAAAAATTTAAAATTTCGTTGTGAATCTTTAATCCAATTAAATCATCATGGATTTCATCAAGTAATGCTAGTAAATTATTTAACGTTCCTCCCTCTATATCGTATGCTAGAATAATACCAACTGTATTTCTGTTTTTGATAGTATCAATATCAATCATATTAATAATAAAAAAATAAAAAATTTTAAATAATTACTTTTCTACGTCTTTTAGATTTTTTCTTTTTACTACTTGATTTCTTTTTATAAAATACTTTTCTTACATGAAATTTGCGTTCTACATACCCCTTCTTTAATTTCTGGGCGACTAGTTTATCTACTAGTTTATTCCCATCATCTAATTTACTGTAGTAGTGTCTTACAGTTCGTCCCTCAGTTCCAATTTTTCCATATCTTATCTGGACATTCATTCGGTCTTCATTCCAATAGTTATGGATTTCCCAGAACTTGTTTGAATTTCCGGTGGAATACTCGAAGTAGCGCATATAAATTTTATGGAGATATTATAAATTTTAAAAAGTAAAAAATTGATTTCAAAAAAAAAACAGATTATATATCAAATAATATTAACATGGAATATTCTCCAGAAAAGGTAGAATCTGAGACAGAAACACCCAAAAAAAAAACAAAAGCTGAACTGAAAAAGGAAAAGGAACAAGAATTACTGAACACAATTGAAACCTATACTACAGATAGTTATAAAAGTGATAATGTCACATTATTTTGTGGTGATTGTATAGAAAAAATGAAAGAAATAGCGTCTGATAGTGTAGATTTAATATTATGTGACCTTCCATATGGAACAACAAAATGTAAGTGGGATACTATTATAGATATAGATCAGTTATGGGAACATTATAAACGTATTATTAAAAAACCATCTGGTGTTATATTACTTTTTGGACAACAACCGTTCACAAGCAAACTAATATCATCAAATTATGAATGGTATAAATACAATTTAATTTGGAAAAAAAACAAAACAACTCAATATTTATTGGCAAATTATCGACCTATGAAATGCACCGAAGATATTTGTGTATTCTCAAAAGGCGGTGCCGCTGCCGCTTCAAGAAAGAAGGGTAATATGACATATAACCCTCAAGGTCTGAAGGAAGTAAATATTAAGAAAAAAAATAGCGCACAAAGAATTGGAAAAATGCTAAACCAGAAACATCATCTTGGACCAAACAATAAATTAACAAGCGATACTGAATATTCACAAAAATTCACAAATTATCCAAGTGAATTTATTGAATTTGATATTGAAAATGATACTATGCATGAAACACAAAAACCAGTTAAACTGATTGAATATCTCATTAAAACTTATTCTAATGAAGGACATACAGTTTTAGATAATACTATGGGTTCAGGAACAACTGGAATCGGATGTATAAACACTAATAGAAAATTTATTGGTATTGAACTTGAAGAAAAGTATTATAAGTTGTCTAAATATCGTATATTGTCTTCAATTGAATAAATTTATGAAGCAATATTGAGAGAAAAGTCTTCCGGGTTCTGATTAATTTTTATTTTTTCTGTTTTATTGAGATAGTTCATCGCTCTTAAAAGACCGCTTATATTATCTCCAAGTACACCTAGTGAACGGTTACACGAATTATGCAGATATCCACGAAATTTGTTAGAACTATGGCAGTGATCAAACACCAGAGCGTCTCCCTTCTTTTCGGGGAGATTGCAGATGGCACAAAGAGTACCTTGTGGCGCTTTGTAAGGTATATTCTGTTTTTTAGCAAACGCTTTGGCTTCTGATTTCCCACGACATACATTCTTAGTGCATATCTTACACTCTGGGCGACGCAAACGGTAACCTTCCCGGTCAAAAGCATCGCAACCACTTGTGTTGCCATTATATTCGTTAAGGCACTTATTTATACCACATTTACTACATTTCTTCATTTGTGTTAACGCATAAACCAGTTCTTCCTCTGGTGATTTGAATTTTGCCTTTTCACCCTGTCGTTTGTAGTTTTCGTATTCTTTTTTGCTAAATGACATTACTGAGAATATGTATTCATTTAGTTATAAGACTTTAAATAATCAATTTTTTTTTTTACAATTTACTAATTATTCTACTAAAAAATACGTTAAATAAAATAGCAATTCCTAGTAAGACGTAATGTTGTACTAGATATGGCAGTATTTTTTCTTTTCTTAGTTTACTCGTATAGTAATCAAGACCAGTTAATATTAAGAGACCCCAAATAATAGGCCAACTCATATTTTTGTAGTATTTTAATTTCCTTGAAAATAAAAGTGGAATCAAAAAACTAAGCATTACCCCTATTTTCATAATCAATACACCAACTAATGATTTAACTGGACCTAGACTATTATCCTCGGGTTCTTCTCCCTTTTTAGATAAAAAAAGTCCGTATGCTTCCGCTAAACTGTCAGAAACAGCTAGTGAAATAATAGTTACTACTAAAATAGTGGGATTTACATTTGCCTGCACTAAACCAGCTACTACACCAGCAGTAGTTATAACTCCAGAATTTACACCAAATATTAGTCCTTGTCTGACATCTGAATTTAAATTATTAGAATCCATATACTATTTAGTATATTTTTAATTGAATATCATTTATAATTAATCTATATAAGTGGTAAGATGTACGTATTTAATTTTAATTAGTTGTTACGTTGTTACGTTTGTAAAAATTATAATATTTGTAAATATTTATTATATCTGTAAATATGCTTGAAACCGCGTTAGAAAACATAACTACTGATTGGAAACCTCTTGTAAGTAAAATATTGAATGACTTTCCAGACATTACTCTCCAGTTAAAAGGGGAATATCAGAAATATAAAGAAATCACAAATATATATCCACCGGTTGAAAAAATATTTTCGGCATTTAACCATTTTAATCAAGATGACTTAAAAGTAATAATAATAGGACAAGATCCGTATCACCAAAAGGGACAGGCAAATGGTTTGGCATTTTCAGTTGAATCAGGTATAAAACTACCACCATCATTACGTAACATTCTAAAAAAAATACAAATGGAATATGGTCAGATAAAACCAATAAGAGACGGCGACTTAACATACATAGCAAAACAGGGTGTGCTTTTAATAAACAGAACATTAACTGTCCGGGATTCCCAGGCAAATTGCCATCAAAAAATATGGAATAAATTTACTCCCGCTTTAATAAGGGAGATATTAATTAAAAATAATGAGAGAGAAAACCCCATAGTGCTTCTTTTATGGGGTCAAAAAGCAGTACAGGTTTTAAAAGATATGGACCCAGACATGGATAAGAAAAAGGAGATCATATCTGGGCATCATATTTTTACATCATGTCACCCATCACCTTTATCGGCTATAAGAGGAAAGTGGTTTAACAATACACACTTCACTAGAACTAATTTGTTTTTAGAACAAATCGGCAAAGAACCTGTAGAATGGTATCCCAAGGAGTTGGAGTATGATTTATTCGTCAATAGTAAATAATGGCGATGAGTAATTATAATTTCCCTTATTAAGTAAATTATTCATTTTATATATTTCCGCTTGTTGATCTAATATAAGTTTTCTAGCAAAGTAAAGAAGATAGGAATGATTAGTGTGTAAAAGCAATCGTTCACTCATGTCAACCGCTACTTGGTGGTGTGGAATCATATGTTCTAAGTAACTTTTATCCGTAATTTCCATATGTTCCATATGCTTAGCGTGATCATCTGGTTTAAAAAACATAGGATCACAAGGACCTTCTTTTGAACGTGATTTAACTGGTTCGTAGAATTCTAACTTAGTTTCGTCTTTATCGATTACGCCTTCTTTTTTTACGAAAAGTGTCTGAGATATTTTTTTTTTCATTAATTCCATTTCCCATATTTCGTACTTCTGTTTTCTGATAATATCTCTACAGAGATGAAGAATAACTGGATTAGTTGAAATAGGAATTAACGCTTCACTCATGTCAACTGCTACTTGATGATGTGGAATCATATGCTCGAGATATTCTAAATCAGTTAAATTATCGGTACAGGGATTGATTTCGAACATTAAATTATGTAAATAAAAAAATTTAGTAATTTAGAAAAATTATTTTTAATTAATTAATCATTAAACAAATACTTTTGTGTACTGCCAATTAAATTTCGTATTGTCTGTTTTGTATCTTATTACTGAATTTACATGCATTTTTTCACTTACTGAAAAATCCTTGTTCAAGGTCGAAGAAATAGAGACATAAGGTGTATCGTAATAACTTACTATATCGGTTTCCATTTTTGTAATTTTAATCACGGGGCAGATATTAGAAAGTTCTTTAAAAGATATTTTTTTTGGTCCATGACATTTCTTGTGATGACACCGCATTTTCCATTTATTTCCTTCTCCACTATGAAATTTACACTTTATACCATTATAATTTACCTTATTTTTGCAGTTATATACACTACATTTCCATCTACATTTGAAGTGATGCCGCCTGCAAATTGTGGCTTTATTGTTGTGATCCCATATTGATGTGTCATTTTCAAATAAGTCATTATTTAGAGTGTACGTGAATAATTTGTCATTAGGGACAGAATAATTATCACTAAAATATCTTTCATTTTCAAGTATAGGTGTTAAATCTCTTTGTTTGTAAAACGTACACCGAATTTCATTATAATCCGGATTTCTAACTTCTGATAAATTAGCACAAAGATATTTAATGTTCCAACTGTAATTTAAGTCAAGATACATATAAATATCTTTCACTATGTAACTGTAAAAATAATTAAAGTGATTAACAATTGACCCTATTGTGTACTTCGGTGTAGGAAGCATCTGTTTAAGCACTAGCATTTCAAGGTTTTTGCTTTTTAGACTCTTGAAAATAAGATGAAGTATCAAGAGAGTTTTGCGGTTTGTGTCAATTTGGTCTCGTTTGTAAATAAATGGTTCGCTAGGTTCGCTACTTCTACTACGTTCCATTATAGAATTAGAACATTTAGGTGACATGAATTCAGGTTTGTTATTTTTTATGCGTAAAAATATGTGGTCTCTTGGGTCATCAGTAGTTACATCTCTTTCATTTGTGAATGTGGGACTAACACCCTTGTAAATATTAAAATTACCATAGTGTCTAACATACTCATCACTAGTAAATCTTCGCCAATTTTCGGGAAAATCGTAAAAATCCTTGACTACTGTAAAGTCACCGAGAACCTTACGTTGAATATTATATGTCAAACTGTTATTTTGTTTTGTGATCATTTTTTTCTTAGTACTCGTACATAATAGTATCTCTATGTCATCTTGGTCTGTTCGAATACCTAAATCTAAAAGAACACTTTTTATTTTTTCAACAGGATTTATTAAAGTAAAATCGGTACCGGATTCGTAAATTCTATAAATATCACCCCAGGGTTTTGAGATATCATACAGGGGGTTAGGTTTCCCACAAAAACCTTCCGTCGGTTTGTCCAGTCTTGTAATATCAACTTGAAAATTTTTGTAGACATACACTAAATAACAATAACCATTCTTTTTTAGTTTAGCTAGATATATGAAGTTTATGATTTCCCCACTTGCACCCCTATCAAAAGTTTCACCCAAAGAATGTGGTATTTCTACAAACATCTTTTTCAGAAAAATGTTATATATGATTAAGTTAAAAACAAATTCAATTTATTAAAAAAACTCTTCAAGTATTTTCCGGACTACTAGAGTATTTAGTAATGGATACGCCAAATTATCTCTTTCAGTCATAACTGCCAATATAAAAAGTTTGACTGCTGGTTTAGTGTAAATTATTTTCCTTATAATTCCGGTATGCTCTTTGCGATATTTTAATCTATTTAGTAAAAATTCGGTATTGAAATCTATTTTAGATCTATAGTATCTATAAATCTGTCTTAAAATTTCACTTTCAAATTCAACTGATGAATGGAAGTTATATCTACCAATTTCAAAATCACTTCCCTTGTAATAAAAATGATTGAAATGTATACTTTTAATATCAAGATTATAACTAGTGTTTATTCCTATAATCCTTCCTAGTTTATAAGTGATTTCGATGTGGAGTGTTTTAATATCCGCGTAGATTTCAAACGCTAGATTGAATACCATATTCTTAACATCATCTTTGAATCTTGGATCGTATACATTATATTTGTTATTTGTTTTTACACGGTAAAGACTGGGATACAAGTAATCTTGGTACTCAATACCATTATAATTAAAAATCACTAATGGATAATATTTTTGATTTTTAAAATCAAATATTTTATTCTGCAACATTTCCAAAGGATAAACATCATAATTCGTGTATTCTTCATTTAAATATTTGTGAAAGTAGTTTACTAATGTTTCATAACACGAATGACTCTTAAAACCGTTAATGTATCGCGATTTTGGTAAAATTAAGATGGTTTTTCCAACATGATGATTGGGATATATAAATGACTGTCTGTTTATAATAAGATAGAATTCTGAAAAATCAAATCTTATTTCCACACTTCTTGCGTCTCCTTCCTTTCTTAATAATTTGTTTTCTACTATATATTTTTCACACGCTATATTCGACATTTCACTTATATTGTACTTGCTATATCCAGTAGGACAATCATTTATTCCATAGTACATATTATGTCTTTTTGTAGGTTCTATATTTGTATTAAAAGTGTATATGCGTCCCGCTAAGACTGAAATATTATCTTTAAGAGTTTCTGGAACTTCCATTAATTAAATTACCTTATTTTTATTTAAGTAGTCTAACTTATAAAGAATTCCATAAATTCCTCGTAATTATTTATTTTTGTACTATAATCAAGTGATTTATCTTGTTTATTCAATAGTGATACATCATCCGTAATTGACAAATAGCACTTGGGTATTTTTCTACCTAATTCTGATTTAATTAGATCCTGTTGATTTGTAACTGATAAACTATGAAAATGACTGTAATCAATAATTGAAAATAGTTTGTTTTTTTTTTCAATATACTCTAGCAATTTTATGTACCATTCGTTAAAAATATATTCTTGTTGCAAATATTCGTCTCTATCAAAATCTATTTTATATCCTGTGGTGTCTATTGAAACCCAGGGATTATCATATGATTCCATCATTTTAATGGCCCTTTTTTTTGAAATATATACGTCTATAAAATTTCTTTTGACAATAAATAGGAAATCAGATTTGTCAACTATTTTCAAGGCTTCGGAAAAATCCAGATGTTCCGGAAATACTTTATGTGAAAATACACTCTTGTCAGTTAATTCTATAATAGTGTTTAAAAAATCAATTGGATCTTTGTGAGAAATATCTGATAATTTTTCTGTATCTAACTTAAAATGGGCACACACCTTTTGTTTTGAAGTTTCGTTTAAATGGCAAGTTTTTCTATTAAATAATTCATACTGGGATTCTACATCCTTGAAAGATTCCTCGATAAGTTTACAAAGATAATTTGAACCAGTTCTAGCGTGTCCCATTATAGAAACTAGATATTTCATATAAATAGAAATTTTGAAATAAAAATAAAAATTTACCGTGATGAAAATTAAACTATTGTAGTTACTTGTTTTCCGTATTCGTTATCTGCACCTTTATCGCCTGTGAATACATTTTCATAATTATCCGTCCCGCTTCCACCGATTGTTGGCATCTCGTATCTTGCTTCGTAGTCCACTTCTTCGTAAATATGGTTAGAGAATCTATTAGAATCAATACTTGGTTGCTTTACTATAGTATTACTATTGCGTGGTAAAACATTCTCAATATTTAAGTCAATATTAACTAAATTATTATTGTTAATTGCTCTTTTTCTACGAATACAGAGTAAAACTAACAGTAAACCTAAAATACCAATAGGAACTAATGTATATACGAGGGTTAAATTATCATTACTTTCTCTAACATCAGTACCGTCATTAGAAGATTCGGTCACAGTAGTAGTTCCGGTGTCAGTAGTACTTGTACCGAAAGTATTAAAACTTGTAGTTGTTGTAGTTACTATTCCTGGATTTATTGTTCTAACTGGAACAATTGGATTTACGGTAAAAACAGGTCTAACTGTTGGGGCAAATGTAATGACTGGATCACGGACGGGATTTATCTGAGAGATAACTGTTCCAAATAAAAGGGATAAAATGAAAAAAAAACGATTCATAATTAATATTTAAAACAAAATATTATAGATAATATACCGTGCGTTATTGTTTTTTATTTTATTTAATTTTATAATTATATGGACCTTTCACTTGCAGACCAATTAAAACAGCACGACAAAAAGACTCCTAAATTCTCTCTGGAAAATCACACTAAATTAGCCAAGGTAGTGGATATTTACGACGGTGATTCATGTAGGGTAGTATTCGAACATAATAGAACTATAAATATGTGGAATATAAGAATGCTCGGTTATGATACACCAGAAATGAGACCAAGAAAAGATGTAATTGAAAGAGACGCTGAAATAGCAAAGGCGAAAGCGGCTCGGGATTATTTAAAATCACTAATAATGAACCCAGACCAACTTATATATGTGAAATGTCATGAATTCGATAAATATGGGCGCCTTTTAGGTGAAGTTTTTATAAACCAAGAAGACAGTATAAGTGTTAATCAGATGATGATTGACAACGGTCATGGATACGCCTACCATGGTGGTTCTAAAGCAAAAGCAAAAGCAAAGGCAAAGGCAAAACAAAAAAAAAATTGATTTAAAAAAACGTTTTATTTATTTTTACATAATCCAGTATGGAGTATTTTCCGTACATTAATGGTGAAGAATCGGCATTCCGTTATATTCCAAATGTTCTTTCTGAAAATACGGTAAAACTAGTCCGTGCGCAGTTGGATGGAATGACATTTAAAGATGGTAAATGTATTAGTGGAAAAGAAATCCCTCGTCAGCAGTTGTGGTTTCAAGACGAAAACCGTTATTTCTGTGAGGACTGGAAGTATAGGTATGATCGTTGGGTAGCACAACCACATAAAACCTTTGTCATGGATTTACAGGTAAAATTCAACGAGATTATAAATAAAAACATAAAAGATGAACCGGAACTATTTGTTAATAGTACATTAATAAATAAATATAGAGATGGACGGGATACAATTAAACCACACCGAGATTGTCCGCAGAGTTTCGGACACTATCCCACTATTGGAATTTACTCGATTGGTTCTCCAAGGAAAATGATTATACGTAAGGTAATTTTTGATGAAAATAACGTCAATTCGTTAAAACCAGACCGTGAGAATCCGTACTCGCTAAGCATCCCACTAACTGAAAACTCGCTGTTTATTATGTCAGGCGCTAGTCAGAAATACTTCACCCATGAGATTGTGCCATCCGACACAGAAGAGGTGCGTTACTCGATGACTTTCCGCGAAATGCTTACTTAATTAATACTTCTCTTCTTTCTAATTCCTTTGGACTTCCTATTTTTTCTATTAGATTTCTTTTTTTTCTTTTGACTGTTACGTTTTTTCTTTCTTTTACCACCTCCCTCCGCCGCCGCACCTAATCTTCCCAGGGGCAATCCTTCGGGATCCTCAGTTGTTTTTGATAATTTTATTTCTTCTTTTATGTCGTGCGCTTCGCCCGGTACCGGTTGCGCATCATCTGGTAAAAGAGCACCTTGTGCTTTTTCCCTAATCTCTGCAATTTCATCATTTAATTTAAGTACCTGCTTTATAATTCCTTTTATCTTTTCGTCTATCTGCTTTACGTCTATCTGCTTTATAATTCCTTCTATCTTTTCGTCTATCCCTTTTATTTCTTCTAAAACAGCTGGTTCATTTATCCTTCCCCTTATAATTGTCTTTTGTTTTGGATCTTTCGATTGAGTTGTATTACTAGCTGGTTCCCCATCAGCTTCTGCTTCCTCTATTTTTTTTTTTAATAATACTTCACATTCATCAGATCCATTATTTAATGTAACGCTCCCACACTTAAAATATTTACTAACATCAATCTCAAGTATAGACAATCCCGGGTTATTTAAAAGTAAATCTGTTATATCTGCCGGTTTTATATCACCGAGAACTGGAACACTTTCCTCACATGCTTTGGTTGTATCCTTACAACCGCTTGACATATTTATACTTAATATAATCACATATTTTTTTTTTTCTCAGTATAAATTATAAATAAATGGTAAAAGCAACTAAGAAACGTATTAAAAAACCTCAAAATAATTTAAAAAAAACAGCTAGACGTCCACAAAGATTAAATCGTGCGGTTAATAGTGGAAAAGCGACTAAAAAAAGACGCAAATATCGTTCCAGACGCACCAGTAGAAAAGTTAGAAAAAGTTTGAATTTAAATCAGAGTGGTGGTGAGGAATATAGTAATAGTGCTGTTACAAATGAATTGAATAAAGCATTTGAGGATTATGTAGGAGAGGGCAAAGAAGCAAGTGGTACACCATTTTTAGATTATTTAAATGATTTTAGTAGTGATCACACAGAATTAGGTGGTACATTTAGATTCAAGATAGAGGACGGACAACCTGTAAAACTTGTTTATACAAAAGATGAAGAAACAGTTGAATTTTTTATTAAAATAGAAACAAGAAAATTAATAGGTTGTAGGGGAAAACTTAAATATAAATTATCGGATACTGGGAAAGACGGTGATTATATAAAAAAATATACAGTAGATGATTTGGTATCATTAGTCATAAGTAAATTGTTAAACAAAACACGTTCATCCGGAGATGCAGCAGCAGCACCTGATTCAACCCCAGTAAAACTTGAATTTTTTTATACTGATGTTGATGAAGATTCAAAAATACCTATAAAATGTAAAGAAAAAGACAGATTAGTAACAAACCCCGAACTCCCCGAAAATGTTGATTTAGCAACAGACCAATCTGATAAATTATATATATTGTATCCATTTGATGATAAAATAGAAGCAAAAGAAGTTAAAGACATAAAAGAAGTTAAACACATAAAAGTACCACCAAAAGGTCCTGAGTCTAACAAAACTTTTAATGGGGATGAAATACGTGAAGTAATAAATTTATCTATTGCCCAAATTAATGAAAAAGGAGAAGTTAATATATCCCCCCTCGAAGCTGATAAAACCCTAGAACGAAATTCTGACGCAACATATGCTAAACCAACTTGTAAGGAAAGCGGTTTAGCCCGTGTTGTCACCGAGAACCTGTATCTTGCTGCTATGAATAAAAATCCTACATACGCTGCCGCGAATGAAGCATCTATTAAAATATATGAAACGGGTGATAAAATAGGTAGTAAATTAGAATCGCCAGGTGATTATGCCATACGCCAAACAAATACCCCTGAAAAGTATAAAGTTGCATACAAAGATTCTAATAATGTTATTCGTCAATATTTTATAAA
>MDSZ01071601.1_pt1 | contig 15886 bp, 14 predicted proteins | sample 811201 | NCBI WGS metagenome assembly MDSZ01 (sample SAMN05326647, study PRJNA326480) | marine metagenome | isolation source: seawater | place: Indian Ocean: North | collected 2010
TGCGAGTTCCGTGGGCTAAAATGCGCGCCGCCACGCTTGATCCTATGAGTGTCTTGCCGGTGTTTAACACTAGTGGCGAACTGGCCAATCCTAATCAAGTGGCCACTGAAGTTCAGCATTTAAATCAAATGACGAGTAATCCTCGTATTGGCACTGATCCTGACGCTATAGCTGGCGCAAAAGATACACTCGAGGGCCTTAAGGCAATTGGTGCCACAAATCACCCTTCTGAGACATATGGGCAGATGGGCTTCATATATCTGATTGACCTGGTGAATGCCATTATGACAAACATAGAAAGTTTCCTAGCTTCTGGTGGTCCCGAATTACTTGATAAAAAGTCTGCCGAAATAGGAGATAAGGGTTCATCCCAAATTATTGATAAAGAACGCCGCGTCTTAAGCCGGATGTACGATAACTACCGAAAACTTAGAGTGGTCCTGGGCCCTTTGGAAATACGGCGCCCAATTTCTGCCACTTCTATGGCTCATAGTCGTGATTTTCATACCGTTACCATGGGCTCCATCCCCATATCTTTAAATTATTTTATTGAGTGGATGACCTCAAAAATGTTATCCAAAGATCGCGTAGGATATACGCTAAGTGCTTTCATAAACGATTTCATTAAATCTTATTTGCGAAATTTTTTAAACAATACTTCTTGCCGTGGCGACTCATATTCCCAAACTGTATCCTTGTTTAGTGCAAACGTATCTTCTTATTCGGCTACAAAAGAAAGAGATGAGTTGACAGAAATCATCACACATAATCCAGATTGGGAACATAGTTGGGGAATCGTAATGACACCCTTTACGATAAAAACTTGGAAAAGCCAAAGTGGAGGTCTCACCCCTCTTTTGAACACGATGGGTAGTCGTATTGCCGCGGGCCCCAATAATCCAGGTCAACAGCATCAAAAAAATTATATGATTTTTTATGCTGGCCGCACACAACCTCGGGAGATGATGACTGGCAACAAGACCTTAGACCACTCAAGAGGTATTTTTCACTACATTTTGGGAAAAGAACGAGGCCTTGTTAAAAATATTCGCCTAGATAGGGTCGAAGTTAAGGGGCAAAAAGAAATGAGATTCGAACAGGAGGGGTACGACGGCCTTTCTCAGCTTCGTGAAGTTTACAACGTTACCATTGACAGCTATCTTCTGCCAAATGTATTTCCGGGCACCTATCTGTTCGTTGATCCGCGCGGATTTGCGCCCGATACACGTGGATATGAATATTTCGAAAACGGAGATAAAACGAGAAGGTTGCCAATAGATCAATTTGAACTAAGTAGGTACGGAGTGGGCGGATATTATATGGCCACCAAAGTCACCAATCGTATTGCAGAGGGAGAGTTTTCGACGCAAATAATTGCCAACTGGACGGCCCATATTGAAAAGGGGAGAACATCTCCAGTGTCGACCGGAGATGCTGACATAGCATCTAATTCGCAGTTTACAAAACATATGAAGTGTGGCGATCGCCGCTCACATGCTCCCGAAGCCGAAGTTAGGGGAAGCAGTAGTCCGACGGATAGTGTCGGGAGAAACCCAGATCAATGAGGATGAACAATGGCAGATATTTATAAAAAAAATAACAATGAAGGTGTTAAAAGTTTATATCAAAAATCAGTAATATATGCAGTCGATATGAATGATCCCGAAAACGCTAATTTAAAAAACTTCACTTTAGCGGAAAAGAATATGTATGGTCGCGTAAATCGCAATTATGTTCCCATCGAACTTTCTCCTGAGACACCTTTAGTACAAATAGCCAACACTAACGAAGAAGGGACGACCTTTCAAGTAATAAAATTTGTTGGGGAGGCTTTTAAGGAGCTTAGTAATCAATTCAGAGTAAAATCAATGAATGGTCATATTCGCTCAGACGATCCTTTCCTGAGCACTTTGGAAGTTAAGCGAGCCTATGAAAGCCCACGATCCCTCTACAGAAATTATTCCATCCACCGAAAAGATCAAATAATAAATACGTTTTTATCAGAAAGGCTAAAGTTCAAAGATTTTGATGAGTTTATAGCTTACTTCGTCCCCGTGCTACAAAATATCACAGAAACTATGCCATTTACTTATCCAGCCTTTGTTAAGAGTAAATATTGTCCGCCCACTACTTCGGGCCTCGTTATAGATATTGCAGACTTCTCCGCGGATGATGACGCAAAAAAAATTGAATCCTTTAAAAATAGTCCCAATTGGTTGTTTTATTTAAATGCATGCCGACAATATGGGTTTTCTGTTGACTCTAATCTGCCTTATCGATTAGTGGCAGACATTGGCACATCTGAGATGGTGCTGCGCGCACGCAACACAAGCCGATGCAGGTACTCGAGCACAGATTCTATCTTGGGGGAAGCATATGCGGCCGCCCATAAAACATACTATGATAATTTTGCCACTATTTTACTTAACTATTATAATGCGTGCAAAAGAAATTATTCCGAGATAGAACATTGCCATGACCACCTATCATTTGGAATCGCCACCAGCAAATTTATAATTCCCGTCAATTATACACTAGACACTTTTAATTTTCAATATGGCGGCAAAATAATGAATTTATATCTAAAAATTAGATTAATGGAAGAAAAAGAGGCAGCCCTCACTGAGCTGCAAAAGAAAAATTTGGTTAATGAAACCAACCAATTAGCAAAATTAAAAGGGATCCCGGCGGCCCTTGATTACTTTGAAATAGTATTGGGTCGCACATATGATTATAGCGGATCCTTGACAGACCTCCTTTATCGTGGTAAATTACGTAAAGACGAGGAAATTAATGTACTTTCAAACACTTGATGATAAGAGAGAGTGTGTTGGTGTGTATGTGGGCGGAAGACTACACTTCGATCACATACCGGACAACCTAGAACGCACTTGGAAATATACTGGCTCAATTCAGGGTGATCTAATAGAATACGCCTGGATACGTTGTGGGGGCTTATCTTTGGAAGAAGCATGCCCGCCCGAGCTAAAAAGCCGGCTTAAAGCATCCGTTAAGAAGATGAACGCCTTTTATAAATCCTTTAAGATAGCTAAAATAGATTTCTCGCAGCACTGCTTGTATGATCTAATACCCCATGATGCCTTGATTGAATTTTGCGATTTAAAAAACAAAATAACAGAATATGTTTTCAACGAAACAGAAGCTGTTGCGAATTACGAGTTCTTGACAAGAGTGGAGAAGGTGTTATATAATATTCGTATGAGAGGCTTGAACATACAACACTCGGACTGTAAAAGCTTGTTTACTAATACAAATTCCCGTCTAGGTCTTCAAAAGATTTTGGACGGCCCAAGTCAGATCCACTATAATATATTTGGAACTGTAACTGGGCGCCTCACAACTTTTCCAGGTTCATTTCCGATTTTGACTATGAAAAAAGATTTTCGTAAAATCATAAAGCCGCACAATGATTGGTTTGTATCCTTTGATTACAATGGTGCTGAAGCACGCACGGTAGTGGCGCTACTTGGAAATACGCAACCACAGGGAGATATTCACCAATGGAATGTAGATCATATCTTTTCAAATTCTCCGCAATACCAATCACTCACCAGGGATGAAGCGAAAACCACGTTTTTTGGCTGGCTTTATAATCCTGATTCGGAAGTTATACAGGGCGATTTCTATGATCGCGATCGCTTAATAGCAGAAAATTACAAAGATGGCAAAATCCACACTATTTTTAATCGTCACATTCCGGTGGTGCCGAGAAAGGCTTTCAATTACCTGATTCAAAGCACTACGTCCGATCTTGTGCTAGAGCAAGCCTGCGCAATCGAAGAGTTTCTCAAGAACACAGACAGCTTTGTATCGCACGTTGTTCACGATGAAGTTGTGGTTGATCTGAAAGAAGAGGACAAAAAATTAGTCCCGCAGCTTAAAAGCATATTTGCCAAAAATAGATTAGACACATTTATGGTCAATATACAGGCCGGCCAAAACTATCTGGATCTAAAGGAGTTAAAAATATGATTTCTGTTGTTGGGATCGGGAACGCAGCCAGCGCCATCGTGGATAAATTTAGAGATATTCCGCAGTATAGCGTATATGCACTGGGAAGTGGCGTGGATCCGGATAGTGAAAATTGCTACAAGTTAGAAACCTATGCCACGCCTGAAGAATATGAAAAAAACATTCCCATCCTAAAAGAGTTTTTTGCAGATATTCGGGAGCGAGTTCAAGTATTTGTGATGGGCGCCTCAATGAGTTCTCTGTATGCGTTGGGGATATTGGAGCAACTAAAAGAAAAACAAATAGAGGTTTTTTACGTAAAGCCAGACATAGAATTGCTGACAGGGATCCCGCGCCTTATTGAGAATGCTACCTTCGGCATATTACAGGAATACGCTCGCTCTGGAATGTTCAAAAGCTTGACAATACTTTCAAATCATAGCATTGAGAAGATTCATCAAAATTTAAACATAAAGCAATATTATAGCATGCTTAATGAGACAATCTTTTCGAGTGTTCACTATCTCAATTATTTCGAACATACGGATCCGCACATTGGCAACGTCGCGCGACCCAGTGCCGTCAACCGTATACGCACCATTGCCGCACTGGATGTAAAGAAACTTTCAGAAAATTGGTTTTTCGAGCTTGACGCTCCGCGCGAAATATGTTATTATATGTGTATAAATGATGAAAGATTAGAGAACGAGGGCGGTCTCCATAAAAAATTGGTAGACATTTTGAAGGCAAAGCCTAGAAATGCATTCCGGAAACTATCGTACGCTATCTATGAAACACATTTACCAGACTTTGGGTTCTGCGTTGCCCACACTAACGCAATACAAAAAAATACTCTTGACAAGCTAGAGCAAGAGTGATACATTAGATGCTGTGGAACGCACAGTATACTTTACAACAACAAAACAAGGAGAAAAAACTAATGTCAATCAATATGGAACTAATGAGGCAAAAACTAGCCTCTCTAAGAGGTGAAGGAGGAGATAAGAGGGATTCAATCTGGTTCAAGCCGGAGGACGGAGATCAAGACATCCGCATCGTCCCCACTGGCGATGGCGACCCTCTGAAGGAGATGTTTTTCCACTACAATGTAGGGGAACATCGCGGCGGCGTCCTTTGTCCAAAGCGAAACTTTGGAGAACACTGCCCAATTTGCGAATTTGCTTCCGCCGTATGGAAAGAGGGTGTTGAAAGTAACGATGAAGAGAGTAAAAAGCTTGCAAAATCGCTTTTTGTTCGTGCGCGTTATTTTTCCCCCGTCATTCTCCGCGGCCGCGAAGAAGAAGGTATTAAGGTTTATGGGTATGGCAAGAAGGCGTATGAACTTCTTTTGGGATATATCCTTGACCCTGAATACGGAGATATTACAGATATCGGAGAGGGTACTGATATCACACTCACTTACACTAAGCCCACCACCCCGGGCGCCTACCCTCAAACAAACATGAAGATGAGACGAAACACGTCCCCCTTGCTTGAAGATACAGAATCGATCCCCGCCCTCCTTGATCGTATGCCTGACTTCGGCTCTCTTTTTGAGCGACGAACACCAGAAGAGATTGATGCTCTTTTGGATGAACAATTGGCCGGCAGTAAGTCTGCTGAGTCACGCTCAAGAGAGACCGTTGCATATGGTAATTCTACAAGCGAGGTAGATAAAGCCTTTGACGAATTAATGAGCGGCAAATAAAACATGAATGTTTGAGAACCGATGGCAGAGCGGGTAAATACTCTGCCAATTCTTACTATTCAAATAAAGGAGATATATATTATGGAATGGTTAAAGTCACTTTGGGCCAGATGGAAGGTTCAAGTAAGCGTAGTCGGAGGCGTGCTTGTCATCGCAACCGCATACGGAACATGCAGCGTCGATCCCGAAGCGGTATCCACAAATACGGACACCACTGCCGGTACAACGGCATCTGAAACAATTGAGGTTTCTGCAACTACGGAAACTCCCAATGCTGCAAATACGGCCAACACAACTGGCGATGCGACAACTGCGACTGGCGCGCCAACAGAGGCCACAGCCACAGAAGCGACAACTGCTGAAACTACAGAGTAGTAGAAAAGCCGCTGGCAGACCGGTAAAAAGTCTGCCGCTATTTTAAGGAGACAAAATGAGACTCGTTCTACCAATCCTTGCCACGACCCTAATGATGGCTTGTGGGGATAAGGATGAAGACACAGCGGCAGACACCGCTGATTCTGCTGATACAGCAGCAGAATAACAAAAGCCGCTGGCAGACCGGTAAAAAGTCTGCCGCTTTTTAATTTATAGGAGGGCAAATGCCTAAGAAAAGTAAAACTGCACCTGGACGGGTAGATCTCCAGGGTTTGATGAGTATCGTCAACAAAAAAGCTGGCCGTAACGTGGCCCACGATCTAACAGGAGATAATCCAACTTCCGTTAAAGAATGGATCCCTACCGGCTCACGCTGGCTTGATTCTATCATCTGCAAGGGTCAAGTAGCTGGCATTCCTGTCGGCAAGGTTACAGAAATTGCCGGACTCGAATCTACCGGCAAATCATATATGGCAGCACAGATCGCCGCAAACGCTCAAAAGATGGGCAAACTTATTGTTTATTTTGATTCTGAGTCTGCTATCGATCCAACGTTTTTAGAGCGTTCGGGGTGCGATTTGGGGCGTCTTATGTATGTGCAGGCATCCTCGGTAGAGTTCGTATTGGAAACGATTGAGGAGCTTCTGGGGGCCACTGACGAGCAATTAGTTTTTATCTGGGATTCTTTAGCTTTTACTCCATCAACTTCTGATGTTGAAGGAGACTTCAACCCACAATCGTCAATGGCTGTTAAGGCTCGTATCTTGGCTAAAGGAATGTCGAAACTGACTATTCCACTGGCAGATAAGCAAGCGACGTTTATTGTCCTCAATCAGTTGAAGACAAATATTCCACAGGGTCCAAACGCACGTGTTGTGGCTATGACGACGCCATACATTACACCGGGCGGCAAAGCAATGCATTACGCATATTCTTTGCGAATCTGGCTTACCGGCCGCAAGGCAAAATCTTCGTTTATTGAAGATGAGAAGGGCTTCCGAATTGGCTCGGAAGTGAAGGTTAAGCTAGAAAAATCTCGCTTTGGAACGCAAGGTAGATCATGTGCATTTCGTATTTTATGGGGGACTGAGCAAATTGGTATTCGAGACGAAGAAAGCTGGTTTGATGCAATTAAAGGTTCCGATTCGCTTACCTCCGCAGGTGCTTGGTATACATTTAAAACACCTGACGGGTACGAAAAGAAATTCCAGCCTTCAAAATGGTCAGATATCATTATGACGGACTCAGAATTTAGACAAAGAGTGATTGAAGTGATGGATCAGGAGATAGTGCAGAAGTTTGACAAACGACAAGGCGATGCTAGCTCTTTCTATGAGGATCCAGACGATTTATCGGTTCCCGTGGGGCAGTGAGATTCTTATGACAAATTCAGACAAAAAAAGAGTCATCATAATTGATGCATTGAATATGTTTTTGAGAGCCTATATTGTTGATCCCTCTCTGTCCAGCAACGGGCAACCCATTGGGGGAATCAAGGGTTCTTTCAAGATTCTACAAAAACTTGTAAGAATGACTAAGCCAGATGCCGTTGTGATCGTATGGGACGGACCAAATGGCTCCCAAAAGCGCCGCGCAATGGACAAAAACTACAAGTCCGGCCGGAAACCACTAAGGCTAAACAGGGCATTTCACAACCTTACAGAAGATGAGACTTTGCGCAACAAGATCTGGCAACAAACAAGAACCATTGAGTATATTAACGAAATGCCTATCATACAAATCATGTTGCCAGAAATTGAAGCCGATGATGTGATCGCTCAGGTTTGCATGCTAAAACACTATGAAAATTGGCAAAAAGTAATCATATCAAACGATAAAGATTTTCTACAATTATGCAACGAGAGCACTGTTTTATACCGCCCAACAGCGGATGAGCTTATGAACCAGAAACGCGTAATAGAGCAGTATGGAGTTCACCCCACTAATATGGCTCTGGCTCGAGCGATTATAGGCGACACCTCTGATAATCTCAAAGGTATCAAGGGCGCCGGCGCGGTGTCAGTAAAGAAAAGATTATCGTTTCTTGCCTCGGAAAAAGACTATACCATCGACGAAGTGATTCAGTTTTGTGAAAATGCAGATAGTAGGATCAAATTCTTCAGTAATATTGTGGAGGGCCAAGAGATTATTGAGCACAATTATAAGATGATGCAGTTGTATTCTCCAAGTCTTTCGATTCAATCAAAAGACTTCGTCAAGAACGCAATTGAAAATTTTGAATGCAATTTCAACAACATAGAGATCATCAAAAAAATGCGTCAAGACGGCTTCGGAGAACTTAACTGGGAAGACCTTAAAACTCACCTAAATAAAATTCAGGCAGATTGTTAAAATGCTTGACTTATACATTAACAATGTTATAATTAGAATGTGCGCGGGGTGATAATTGGGTAATTCAACAGCAGCAAGTTTTGGAAAATATGGAAAGTCTTTCCAAGAAGGTTTAGTCCAGCTTATTTATCAAGATCGACCATTTGCCGATCAGATAACTGAGGTCCTGGACTTAAATTTTCTAGAGTTGGAGTATCTCCGTGTTTTTACTGAAAAAATCGTCTCCTATCGTGAAAGATACTCAAAGCATCCGTCTGCGGATGCCATAGCTACCATATTACGCACAGAGCTTGATAGTGAAGAAGGCGTCACCCAACACCAAGTAAAAGAATACTTTGCTAAAATTTCAACTACCGACTTGGAAGATGTTGAGTATATAAAAGAACAATCGCTAGACTTCTGCAGAAAACAAAATTTAAAAGATGCCATGCTGCAGTCGGTAGACTTACTACAGTCGTGCTCGTTTGACGAGATTTCAAAGATAATCAATGATTCTTTAAAGTTAGGATCCGAAACAAACTTCGGTCATGACTATTTGGCTGATTTTGAAGCAAGGTATACCCCAAAACACCGACAACCCGTAACTACCGGATGGAAAGATATTGATAATATTGTCGGCGGTGGTTTAGGTAAGAGCGAGTTGGGTGTGGTGATTGCGCCCACTGGTGCGGGAAAATCAATGGTTCTGGTTCACTTAGGATCTCAAGCAGTAATGGAGGGCAAGACGGTGGTTCACTATACCTTGGAGCTGCAAGACACTGTTATAGCCACCAGATACGACAGCTGTATCACTGGCTCCCCTTTGAGTAATTTAGCTGCTTTCAAGAGTGAGATATATGAGGAAATTAAAGACCTCGAAGGCTCTTTGATAGTTAAAGAGTATCCCACTAAGTCGGCCTCGGTCAACACTATCAGATCTCATCTCAATAAATTAAAAAAGAGAGGCATTGAGCCGGGCCTAATTATCGTGGATTATGCAGACCTTCTTAAACCCATTGTTGTGAGAAAAGAAAAGAGAGCAGAACTAGAATCTATCTACGAAGAATTGAGAGGGATGTCAACAGAATTTGGGTGCCCAGTGTGGACTGCTTCACAAACCAATCGTTCTGGCCTAAATGCCGAAGTCATCACAATGGAACAAATTTCGGAAGCTTTTAATAAGTGCTTCGTTGCAGATTTTATCTTCTCGGTATCGAGAACGATCGAAGATAAGCAAAATAACACAGGCAAGATTTTTATTGCAAAAAATAGAAATGGCCCTGATGGAATAGTGTATGATATATTCATGGACACCTCCAATGTTAAAATAAAAACAATGCCAAAAGCGAACACGGTGAGCCCCACCGCATCCTCTGCTCAGATACCAGCAAATCCGGTGGCACTTGGCTCCAAACAGCAGCGCGAATTGCTTCAAAACAAGTATGAAAAATTTCGCACCACAATTAAAAGGAGTAATTAAAAATGAGAACAGTTGAGAACATAAGAAGATTTAGACTTTCTGACGCGTTTGTTGAGCCATATCGCGATCGCGATGTACCCTGGGGTCCACTAGGGTACGTCACATTCAAGAGAACCTATGCACGCCGCTTAAGTGAATTTGATCCAAATGCCGAAGGATCGGAAGAATGGTGGCAGACATGTCGACGCGTCGTTGAGGGGATGTTTAACATGCAAAAACAGCACGTTTTCCAATTAGGTCTCGAATGGAACGATAGCAAGGCACAAAAGACTGCCAAAGATGCATACGATCGATTGTTCAATCTCAAGTGGACTCCCCCTGGCCGCGGCCTTTGGATGATGGGAACCAAATTTATTGAAGAACGCACAGCCGCCGGCCTTTTTAATTGTGCTTTTCGTTCTACTCGCGATATTGCCACGAAAGGCGGTTATCTGTTTGCGTGGATGATGGATGCCTTGATGGTTGGCATCGGCGTAGGGTTCGACACAGAAGGGGCGGGAACTATAACTATATGCGAGCCGGAATATACAGGTGACGTATTGGTGATTGAAGACTCCAGGGAGGGTTGGGTAAATTCGGTGCAGACTTTGCTTAATGGGTTCTTTTTCGGCCATAAGGTTCCTAAATTTGATTATTCTTCTATTAGACCATATGGCGCGCCCATTAAGGGTTTTGGAGGAACGTCATCGGGCGCCGGCCCTTTGATAGAGTTACATAACAACTTATCCGAGCTGTATACTTCTAAAATCGGAGAGACTATAACGTCAGTGGATATTGTAGATACAGAAAACTTAATTGGTAGATGTGTGGTGTCAGGCAACGTACGTCGCTCCGCAGCATTAGCAATGGGCGCTCACGATGATATTAAATATCTTGAAATGAAAAATGATCAAGAAAAGCTCTATCACCATCGATGGGGTTCGAACAACTCTTTTAACGCAAAAGTGGGCATGGATTATACTTGGCACGCCAACCAAAGTCAAAAGAATGGCGAACCGGGATATATTTGGCTAGACAATGCGCGCTCACGCGGCAGATTTAAAGATGGCGAAAGATTTGATGATATTAATGTAGCCGGATTTAACCCCTGTGTGGAGCAGCAGCTAGAAGATGCAGAATTGTGCTGTCTAGTGGAGACTTTCCCCGCCAAACATGACGACATAGAAGATTACCTAAAGACACTTAAAATCGCCTACCTTTACGGCAAGACGATTACGCTTTCTAACACACATTGGCCAGAGACAAACGCCAAAATGCTCAAGAACAGAAGAATTGGACTATCGCAGTCGGGAGTAGTGCAGGCTTTCAACAAGCATGGTCGCCGAGAAATGTATGATTGGTGCGATCGCGGGTATGCGTACGTAACGCAACTCGACAAGGAATATTCTAACTGGTTGTGTATACCTAAGTCCGTTAGGACAACCTCTATTAAGCCATCGGGAACCGTTTCTCTTCTGAACGGTTCAACACCCGGGATTCACTTTCCTGAAGATAGGTATTATATACGACGCATTAGATTTGCGTCAGATTCGAAATTGATTCCTACTCTAAAAAATGCAGGATATTACGTTGAAAAAGACGAATACACACCCAACACACTCGTAGTTGAGTTTCCGGTCGAAGAGCCATACTTCACAAAAGGGAAAAAAGATGTTAGTATGTGGGAACAACTAGAAATAGCCGCTCAATACCAACACTATTGGGCAGATAATTCTGTTTCGATTACGGTAACTTTCAATGCATCCGAGGCTTCTCAAATTAAAGATGCTCTGGAAATGTATGAATCACGCTTGAAGGCAGTATCCTTTTTAAAACTAGTAGAGACTGGCTACAAGCAGGCACCGTATGAGGCCATTACTGAGAAAGAATATAGAAAGAGAGTGAAGTCAATTAAGCCGATCAAAAGGTTTTCAGAAACTGAAGATGCTAGCGGAACTAAGTTCTGCACTAACGACACGTGTACTATTTAAGGAGTTATACAATGCTTAAACCTGTTAACAGATATATTTTAATTGAAATTGAAGAGGTCAAAAAAGATAGAGAGCCGCTAATCGTTCTGCCAGAAGACTATAAGGCACCAGAGCCAACTCATGCTGCGGTGAAGTGCTTGGCATACGCTAAAGATGTGAGGTTTGATCTATCGGTGGGTGCCAGCATCGTCATCGATCGAAGTATGCTTGAACAAATAAGCATCGATGGAACTATTTACAATATGATTTTGGACAACTATGTCGTTGCCATATTAGAATAGATAGGAACAGAAAAGATGGACAAGCACTTCTACAATGAAGCGTCTGCCAAAAAATTAGGATGGGAGCCCGGGTGGTTTGGCGAAAAATATTTCGATGACAAACTTGTCAGAGCTATAAAAAAGTGGCAAAAAAAGCACGATATAACCGCGGACGGTCTTTGTGGGCCGATGACATTCCGGAGATTATGGACCGAGAGAGAGGCGAAAATAGAGCTGCATAAGCCGGCGGAAGCCTGCTACTCAAACTATATTGTATATAACGGCCATTTTCACCCTATTAAGTGGGATAAGTTTGTTTTATGGAGCGAAGACGGGGGCATATCTGCGCAGCGCGGAAACTATTATGATTACGCCGGCCGGCCACCACGAACTATTCGTTATTTCGTTAATCACTGGGATGTGTGCCTTTCGTCCCATTCCTGCCAGCGAGTATTGGATCGCCGCGGCATTTCGGTTCACTTTTTAATAGATAACGACGGAACGATCTATCAAACTCTAGACCTACAGCATGCCGCGTATCACGCAGGGTCATCGCGGACAAATCGGCCCTCTATCGGAGTGGAAATAAGCAACGCTTATTACCCCAAGTATCAGGATTGGTATATCAAAAATGGCCATGGAGAAAGGCCCATAGTGGAAGATGCCTGGGTCCACGGCAACAAGCTGGAGCCATTCCTAGATTTTTACCCCGTCCAGATAGAGGCATTAAAGGCTCTATGGGCGGCTGTTCATGAGGCGTTAGATATCCCCTATGAGGCTCCTCTTAACCAATTTGGGAATACCTCTACCAAATATGTGCAAGATGTTGCATATGGCAACTTCCAGGGGTTTGTTAGTCATTATCATATTAATAAGAACAAGATAGATTGTGCAGGTCTTGATTTGAAAACTTTATTAGATGAGGTCAAATACGACATAGACATCGTAGATTGGCCCAAGAAGTAATTTAAAATGCCCCTACTTATTATATGGGCTGCTGGGAAACACTGCTGTTTTGCTGTGCGATGTTGGTTTGCGAAAAAGACACCATACCGCTTCAGATAAGTGCCCCCAAAGTGGTTGATGCATTTGTGGTGGGTCAGCCACATCGAAAGGCAGAATGGGAAACAACTCCCTCTGTAAGGATTTGCGAAGAGTCGGGAGTGTCGTTCATTCGCATCACCCAGGCAGTAAGATATTGGGAAATGCTTGGGTATGAATTTGATGATATATCAAAGGATGGAGCGACGGTATGTGCACCTCCAAGATACGGGGAAATTGTGGTGAGATTACCGGATGGAACATTTAATGACAACCACATTGCATCAACGCGCCTTTATACCAGGATCTCCTCAGAAAAGATTATAAAGGCACAAATTCATATTTTCCCTCATTCGGCGACTAAAGCGAGAGTCTTGGAGCATGAAATTGGGCACGCATTGGGCTGGTCACACTACCCTCAGCGTTATCACATCATGCACCCAACCTGGCTTTACGGTGGTTTTGGATCTCAAGGTTTGCGCAAAAGATAGTTGACATTTATAGTGCCCTATGATATACTTTAAAGAGTATGGGCGGCAATTATTTAGGTGAAGCAATATGAGAAGGCATTATGATACGATAGTGATTGGCTCGAGCTTGCTAGCAGTTCTGTATGCTTATGTGAATGGTTTGCCTCTTTTTTTCACCAAAAAAGAGTCGCCTTTTCGTTTTGATTACTTGGGAGCCGGCATAGATCTAAGTTCAGTAGCTATTGAAAATAAGTCCCAAATTTTGCATACCCCTGATGGTCCGATGGAGATAGGCACTTCGAGACTCATTTTGTGGGAAAGATTAATTTTTTTGCTGTCCTTGAGGGGGCACTTGCCGCTGGCAAATTTATGCCACAAAATAAGGTACGATGAAGAAGGGATTGTTTGCAGTGATGAATACTCAAAAATTTATGAATTTAATTTTAATACTTGCTATTATTTTGGAGATAGTAATACTTTTAATATAGCTTCCCATCACGACTCTGGCGCCCATAAATATACGTGCTACGACCACATAGCATTCCACAGAGGAGGGAAACACGAACTCGACTATATATCAACCCCTGATGAATTTGTGGGCGAAATATGGTTTTATTCATCTGATAGAGTTGATGGGAACACTGGTGTCAAAGATGCTTGTATTGTTTCAAAATTATCTGCCGATGAGTTGAGGGATCCCGCTTATTCTGAGACTATGGCGCGCTTTAAGACAGAAAAAATATTACAAGATCATGGACTCCGAGGTCCGATTAACGGTTATACACCAAAGGGCGCCCCGAAATACTATAATTTTAAAACCTCGCACCTATTTCGAAGGACGAGCAACCCCCAACAGAACTTCGTGCCCATCTCAGATAAAGTAAAGGTTCCACATTGTACCGAACAGAAATTACTGGAGATGCTTCCTTCTAGGTTGCTCGGCATATATAAAGGATTAAAATGCGAACACACGTTGCTGGCATAATCCCCGTAGCAAATTTGCATACCGACCACCAAAACGTCCTCCCTGCAGTTTTGTCTCCGATTGATAATGGTTATTCGGCGATTCAAAAATCAGTGTACGAGTGTGCATTGGCCGGCTCGCGAACCATTTGGATTGTGGCAAATGACGATTTAATACCTGCAGTACGTTCAGTTGTGGGAGAGTGGGTCTATGATCCGGTTTATTATAAAAGAGATTTTAGTAAATTTTATAGCGAACAACGAAAAGAAGTGCCTATTTATTACGTTCCCATACACCCCAAGGACCGCGATCGACGTGATTCTTACGGGTGGTCTGTGATCCACGGGATTCATAGCGCGTGGCGAACATCATACAAACTTTCTCGCTGGATTGCTCCCGAGAAATATTATGTTTCTTTTCCTTTAGGGCTTTTTAATTTTGAAAACATTAGAGAATATCGAAAATCAATTGCCCATAAAGAGAAAAACATCTTTTTTTCTTTTAGAAACGAAACTGTAAAAAATAATTTATTATTGTCATTTACTATGACAGGAGAAGACTTTAAAATATGCCGACGCCACATCAACCAAGAAACAACAAGGGAGTATTTACCCCCTTCACCCGGCCAGCGATACCCGGTCCAGAAATTACCTCTGGAGGATCGATGGTCAGCTCGCCAATTCAGCCTGAGCCAAATTTTTCACCCGCTGACCGTGAACGATCCCCTGAGTCAGAACATAGAAGTTGATTGGTACTACGATGCTTCAAGCTGGGAGCAGTACGTTTATTTCTTACAGAGCCCTCACGCGCTGCAGCGCCCTTACGAGGGGTTGAACAAATCACGCACGCACAATAAAATATGCACAGATTGAACAAATGCACTTGCAAGGCTTATGAGGACGTGTTATAATATTTAGGTTGAACTCAAGGAGGGACAATGGAGAGACTCAACCCTAAAATAAAATTTGTAGGACTACACGCGCACAGTGTAGCCGGATCGATTTTTGATGCTATCGGTTATCCGCAGGATCATATGGATTTTGCATACAAAAATGGTTGTGAAGCGCTCGCACTCACCGATCACGGAAACATGAACGGTTTGGCCTATCAAGTCCTTCACGCCAAGAAGATGCAGGAAGCAGGTAAGGACTTCAAGCCTATCTTTGGCTGTGAGGCGTATTTCACGCCTTCCATCGCTGAGTGGCGCGAAGCCTACGATCAGGCAATGGAAGACAAGAAGAAAGCACGCGCCATCAAGAAAGACGCACAGTCAGGTGCTACCGTGGAGGATGAGGGTGATAGTAAGAAGACCCAA
>MDSZ01205428.1_pt1 | contig 15883 bp, 11 predicted proteins | sample 811201 | NCBI WGS metagenome assembly MDSZ01 (sample SAMN05326647, study PRJNA326480) | marine metagenome | isolation source: seawater | place: Indian Ocean: North | collected 2010
CCGTCATAAATAACATCACCGGTCCGTTGGGCGTAAGAAATAAGGGCTGTGAACTCCGCCGCAAGGGAACCAACCTTGGCCAGGTCACCGGCCTCTTCGGCGATTTTGCTTTGCTCAGTTATGGCGTCAAGTTCTATCTGCAGTTCTGGACCTATTACCGAGTCTGCTCGGGTGTCGAAGGTCCAGCCCGAGTACCCAGCCATGACGATCAGCAACAAGGCGAACGAGGTCCCAAACATGCGGCCCCAGTTGACGCCCGACGACAGAGGCCGTCGAGCCCCCATGGGGGCGTTCCACACCCACGTTACGGACGCCGCGGCCATAATGAGGCAGCCGACGAGCGCTACGTAGACGCCTGCCGATCGCTGAAAGCCTGAAGCGCTATCTGGGGCGTTCGCAAGTGCCGCTGACAGTGCCGTCACGACGCCAGCAACACTAAAAATCGTGGCGCCGTCTGGGCCAAGCCAACGATTTCGCTGGCCCGCAAACCACGCAGTCGAGTACAGGGCTCCGCCTACTGCTAGAACGCATAACAAAATGATGATTCCGAACCATGAGCCGCCCGATGCTGCCAAGCCGTTAAAGCTTTGCCCGGCGAGATCATTATCGGCGAAACGGCCGTACGCGGATACGTGTCCTGTTCCGCTATTCCAGGGAAGGAACAACCCTATTGCAGCGATCACGGCACCAGCAGACGCACCCAGCATCGCGAGACGTTCTTTGTTGCGTACCGGTTCGTATTGAGCTTCCTCTGTTGTCTGGTCGGACTCGGAGGAAGCGCTTACCTTTTCCGTGTCCGCGGGTAACAGCGCTTCGGGGGTGCGGGTGTTCTTCCACGCGGCTGTAATTCTGCTAAACAGACCAGCTTTGTCTGAGTCATCTGGCTGTGTCAGGCGGTCGAGTACGACCGCAACGATAAAGAACGCAAGCCCACCGGAACCTGCGAGCGCTATGTCTTGGTTTGCGATCGACCTATACAACAGCCGACCCAACCCGCCAGCGCCCATGATGGCTGCAATGCCAAGCATTGAGATGGCGAGAAGCAGCGTCTGATTGATGCCGGTCATCAACGCAGCGCGGGCTAGGGGTAGTTGGACGTCCGTTAAGACCCTTCGCTCGGACGCTCCGTAGGCGCGCGCGGCTTCGACCACATCCTCTGGTACTTGTCTGATCCCCAAATTGGTCAATCGGATAAGAGGGGGTAATGCGAAAACCATTGTCACCATCGTCGCGGAGACAAAACCGACTCCAAAGAAAAAGACAAACGGCAACATGTACACGAAGGAGTGCACGACTTGCATGGCGTCTAACAGGGGTCGCACAACCCTCCATACGCCGTCCATCCGCCCGCAGGCGACACCAGTAGGGATACCGATGATGACGCACAGGATCACGGCGACAGCTATGAAGCCAATAGTTCTTGCTGTTTCCTTCCAGTACTCCTCACCTAGGAGCCCACAAATGGTGAGTCCTAGAAACGATCCGATCCCAACCTGCAATCCGCGAAAAGCCCAGCCGGCGATCAAAGCTGCCAAGCAAACGGTCATCCAAGAAAGCCCAAGAAGCCAATCATCGACAACCACCTCAAGCATGGTCTGGAAGGGCCATTTGATAACTGCCAAGGTTTCCTTCATGTTGAGGTCGACCCAGACGGTGATTTGCTCAACCCAGTCACCTACAGGTATTTGCCATTTATCCAGCACTGTGTTTTGGCGCTGATCCCAGTCCCCAATGCTTCGGTACCAAAGAACTCCGAGAAGTGCGGCCCCACCACCCACAGCGGCCGCGATTCGTCGTCTCCTTGCTGATCCAAGAAGAAACAGAATAGGAATTGCGAAAACGCCAATAAGAGCAACAAATTCGACGGCCGAAGCTACGGCATCTGCGACTTTGTCGCCTGTTTCAAGATCGGTAACTTTCCCAACCGCTCGGTCGACAAAGTGGCCGGTGGATTCTGCGTAGAGATTCATCACATGTACACCTCTCGGTCAAATGCGTCGGCTAGGGCTTCAACGCGTCCGAGCTCCTCAAGTACCGCAGTCGGGTCCATCCGGCCGACGAGTTGACCATCTTCGTTGCAGCAAGCGATTGGTAAGCCTTTGCCGGCATCCGCATAAAGTTCGTTGAGGGTTTGTGATGGAGCGGCGATGGGAACATCGGTTCTGAGCGCACTCGCGAGCGTCGGCACTCCCTGGGTAGCTACGCGTTCCACGTCACTTCGTGTGACTAGACCAGCGCATTTCCCTGAGGAGTCGACCACTAACTTTTCGCTAACGTCAGCTAGGGCGTTCACTACCTCATCGAAGTCCGTGTCGATCTGGAGTGGGTCTGGCGGCACCATTATTTCCTCCACTTTGATAACTCTTCCTTGGTCGACGTCTTGGACGAATTCAGCGACGTAGCCAGTGGCTGGTTGGGTGAGGATCTCTTCAGGTGTGCCGATTTGAACTACGACACCATCTTTCATGATGCAGACTCGGTCACCTATCCGGAGTGCCTCATTCAAGTCATGGGTTATGAACAGAATTGTTTTGTGAACCTCGTCTTGGATAGTCATCAGTTCGTCTTGCATTTGGCGTCTAATCAGAGGATCTAAGGCACTGAACGCCTCGTCCATGAGCAAGATGTCGGGGTCGGAGGCCAAGGCCCGAGCGAGGCCAACGCGTTGCTGCATACCGCCAGATAGTTCGCTCGTGGCGTTATCTGCATAGGGTTCGAGCCCAACTAAGCGAAGCGCATTTAATGCCGCCGCTTCTCGTTCATTTTTGTCAACTTTTTGCACTTTGAGGCCATAGGCAACGTTGTCGATCACATTTCGGTGGGGAAAGAGCGCAAAGTGTTGAAATACCATGCCCATTTTTTCTCGCCTGAAGGCTTGAAGTTCTTTGCCTTCTAGTTGCTGGACATCGACTCCGTCGACTAGGACCTGCCCATGGGTTACGTCGTGAAGTTTGTTGACGGTGCGAATTGCCGTCGATTTGCCCGATCCGGAAAGGCCCATCACCACAAAAATTTCGCCCTTCTGGACAGAAAAAGACACGTCGCTGAGCCCAACGACGTGACCTGATTGTTTCTGGACGTCGTTTTTGTGAACGCCAGCCTTGGCGAGATCGAACGCGCGCCCACGAGGTTGTGGTCCGAAGATCTTGAAGACCTCTTCAAGTTGAATTATTGAATTTTCGTCCGGCATTGGGGTCCCGTGGCCTTTCTGTCGGGTTGCCCAGACGCGTTGGGAGATGCAACCGGGGCAGAGCCAACATAACAGTGGCAGGCGCTGAGGGGTGACATTCCCGCAAAAGTGAATCTCACGTGCGCTGCCTAGTTGCTGTTCTGGCAGAGACGATTTAGCGCATCCTGGACCAATTCGTGGTTGCCCTGGTCGAAACACACCAGTGTCACATCGTTAATCGAGGAGTTAGAAGCGTTGTTTCGTAGCCACTCCAACACAGAGCTCACCGCAATAGGCGCAGCGAGCTCTCGTGGAAAGCCGTACACCCCTGTGCTGATTGAGGCGAACGCTACACTTTTCGCACCCACTGTTGATGCGAGATCAAGGGAAGAGCTGTAGCAACTTGAGAGAAGTGTGCTGGCGTCGATCGGATCGTGGTCGCCCCAAATTGGACCCACAGTGTGAACCACCCACGATGCCCAAAGATTGCCTGCGGCTGTAACAACAGCATCACCGGTAAGACAGGGTCCCTGTGACGCCAGAATCGCTTGACATTCATCAAGGACAGTGGGCCCGGCCGCTAAGTGGATTGCTCCATCAACGCCACCGCCTCCAGCTAACTGAGAATTTGCTGCATTGACTATTGCGTCGACCTTCATCGTCGTGATGTCACCCAGGGCAACGGACAGCATCTGACAACAATGACTGTCAGGCAAGCGCGAACCCTTCATAGTTGTTCGCGGCTACCTGTTCGCAACGCTCCGCATAAGCGGGGAAGCCGATCAGTGGCATGAAGACCCTTGTTTTGCCCGGGATATTCGCACCCAGGTACCAAGAGTTACAGCTTGGATACAGGGTTTGGTCTGCTATCGCGTTGACGTGCTCTACCCAGGAGTCAGCTGCGTCGGATGAGGCTTCAATCGTGGCAATCTGTTCATCTCGCATTGCGACTAAGCAGTCTCGAATCCACTCCACGTGCTGCTCGATAGCCATAATCATGTTTGTCAGCACGGAAGGGCTTCCAGGGCCGGTTACGGTAAAAAGATTTGGAAATTTTGGAACACTGAGTCCGAGGTAGGTTCGCGGTCCCTCAGCCCACGCCTCAGCCAGGGTGCAACCATCTACACCGGTGATGTTCATACCAAGTAGAGCTCCGGTCATCGCATCGAAGCCTGTTGCAAAGACCAGGGCGTCGAACTCGAACTCCTGACCATTTACGCTCAAGCCGGTTGGCGTGATGGCTTGAATCTCAGTTTCTGAGATGTCGACCAGGTGCACGTGCTCGGAATTAAAGGTCTCGTAGTACTCCGTGTCCAAACATGGCCTCTTGCAGGCGATTGTGTTGGAGGGGGATAACAGAGCGGCGGTTGCGGGATCATCCACTTTCGAAGCGATATGCCCCCGGACATACTCAGCTACTCGTTCATTTGATTGAGGATCTACCACGATGTCTATGTAAGAGCGGTAGAACCCAAATCCACCGTAATCCCAACGTTCATTCATCCGAGCTTCGAATTCGGCATCAGAAGCTTCCCTAGCCAGATCCTCATTTGGTGGAAATATTGAAAGAATTCCGGACCGCTCGGCACGAGCGGCGCTCCTCAACTCCTCGTACCGGCTTTTCACCTCATTCTGTTCTGAGGGGTCCAGCGGCTTGTTGTGAGCGGGAATTGAATAGTTGGGCGTTCTTTGGAACACGGTGAGTTCGGCAGCCTCGGCGGCAATGACGGGAATGGCCTGAACTGCAGATGACCCTGTTCCAATGATGCCAACTCGTTGACCACCAAAGTCAACTTTCTCGTGGGGCCACCGTCCGGTGTGATAGGTATCGCCCTCAAACTGCTCCAACCCCGGAAAGTCAGGCAAATTTGTGCTGGATAAGCAACCCGTGGCAGCGATAACGAATTTCGCTTTGTAGGTAAGTGAATTGGTGCTGACCGTCCATTGCTGCTGCTCAGCGTCGTAATTCATTGACTCTACGTTGGTGTTGAAGTCAATGAGGTCAGTCAAATCGAACCTAGTTGAAACGTGTTGGGCGTACTTCAGAATTTCAGGCTGGCCGGCATACCGTTCGGTCCATTCCCAGTCTTGTTGAAGGTCGTCGTCAAAGGAATAGGAGTATTGAAGGCTTTCTACATCGCATCGCGCACCCGGATAACGATTCCAATACCATGTCCCACCGACACCAGACCCTCGTTCGACGGCGGTCACATGAAAGCCCGCTTCTCTCAGAACGTAGAGGGAGTAGAGCCCTCCAAACCCGGCGCCAACGACAAGCACATCTCTAGTTTCAACGGCAGTCACAGATCAACCTCCTGACGACCACAAAGTAGCTGTTTAGAGATGAAGACGTGCGGAGACAGCAGAAACAAGCGTTCAGGCAACTAATGAGGCGGCTTGGATCTACGATCGGAGCAGACTAGTTGGAGAAAATCGTGACTTACGAACGCATTCGATATGAAACGCCCGCAGACGGAGTAGCGAGAATTACCCTCGCTCGACCTGAGGCTGCCAACGCGCAGGACTATTTGATGTTGTCCGAACTTAACACCGCATTCGATGTGGCGGCCGCTGACGAAACTGTCAGAGTTGTTATTCTCGCAGCCGACGGCAAACACTTTTCTTCCGGGCACGACCTCTCTGCTGGGGAAGTCGACATGGATGACTTTCCGACTGTTGGAACTCAATGCCATTTCGATGCTGCCGGGACAGAGGGCTACATGGCACGAGAGGCAGAAATGTACTTGGGGCTGTGTTGGCGCTGGAGAAATCTTGCCAAACCGACCATCGCTCAGGTGCAGGGCAAAGTGATAGCCGGAGGGCTAATGCTGGTATGGCCCATGGATTTGATAGTTGCTTCAGAAGACGCCACCTTTAGTGATCCGGTGGTGGCGTTCAACGTCAATGGGGTTGAGTACTTTGCGCACCCCTTTGAGGCGGGCGCTCGTTTAGCTAAAGAAATGCTTTTCACAGGTAGGTCATTAGATGCCCGAGAGTTGATGGCGCGGGGCATGGTCAACAGAGTTGTCCCACGAGCTGACCTAGAGGCGGAGACGCTCAAATTGGCATCACACATAGCTAAGCGACCCATGTTTGGGCTGACCCTGGCTAAGCAAAGTGTGAACCAAGCAGTAGATGCGACCGGTATGTATAGCGCTTTGCAATCGGCGTTCTCGCTGCATCACGTTGGGCATAGCAACAACATGGAGGTTCACGGACGACGCATCGATCCCACCGGAATCGACGTTATAAGGTCTGAAGCGTGAGCGATCCGTGCGACTTAGGAGCTCACGAGGCACGCACAGCAATCCAGCGAGGCGAGCTGTCGCCTGTTGAGTTAACTCGCTCGTGTTTAGACCGACTTAGCGAGCTAAATCCCAAACTGAACGCAGTTATAGGGCGCTGCGATGAGGCTGCGCTTGACAACGCTCGGGCTGCAGAGGCACAGCTTCAAGATGGGACTGCCACGGGAGTGCTTCACGGGCTCCCAGTAGCAATCAAAGATCTTCAGGCCACGCAAGGTCTGGTCACCACATATGGCACAGAGTTTTATAAGGACCATGTGCCAACGGAAGACTCAGGCATTGTCGCTCGAGTCAAGACCGCCGGCGGCATCGTGATCGGTAAAACCAACATCCCTGAGATGAGTATTGGTGCAAACACCATTAATCGAATTTTCGGCGCAACCGGGAACCCTTACGCGCCGACATTGACCTGTGGTGGTTCTTCGGGGGGATCAGCAGTAGCAGTAGCGGCCGGTATGGCTCCACTAGCAACCGGTTCGGATCATGGGGGAAGTCTGAGAATTCCAGCAAGTTTTTGTGGTGTCGTAGGTCATCGAGCGACGCCGGGCACCGTGCCCAACGAAGCGCGCACTATCACGCAAACTAATTACAGCCTTCAAGGACCCATGGCTCGAACCGTGGACGACGCGGCACTCTTACTTACGGCGATTGCGATGCGCGATCGCTCCAGCCGGAGAGACCCGATGAGTTTTCCCCTGGACGCGAGCCGGTTCCTTACGATTGATGCACCCGCGCTCAACAGTTTTCAAATTGGCTTCACGGAAGACTTCGGGGGCCTCCCGGTTTCAGAACATGTCCGGACCGCATTTGCTGAACGCATCGAATATCTCGAAGGAAGGGGCGCAAAAATACGGGAGGTTTCGATAGATCTCACTGATGCCCTCAACGTCGACTGGCAACTACGGGCTGATATCTTTGCAACCCAATATCACCGTGACATCGAGTCATTTGATGACACGTTCAACCCGAACGTGTTCCGTACCTATGAGACAGCGTTGTCAACGTCAGTACTTGGAATTGCTATGGCGCGCCGGCGACAAAAGGAATTGTTTGAAACTGTTGACAGCGTGTTCGATGAGGTCGACGTGTTGTTGTGTCCCACGGTTAGCGTTCCACCCTTTCCTTGGGCTTCACTGCATCCCGACGCAATTGACGGCGCCCCTGTGGAGAACTACATGGCGTGGTTGGGCCTCACAAGCTGCTTAACGGTGGTAGGCCACCCGGTAACCGCGTTGCCAGCTGGCTTAGATCACGACGGACTCCCGTTTGGTATCCAGTGTGTGGGTGCCATGTACCAGGATTGGAGCCTCCTTGGAATCGCCAAATCCCTTGAGGCTCATTTCGGCGACACCACACTGTGTGCGACGCCCGCTCCAGACCGGACCCAAATTCTCCAAAGCGATGCGCAGTGCGAAACTCTTGGACGTGCGGCGGCAATCGCAGCAGCTAAATAGCGTCTCGTTATGGATTGCCTAAGGCGACGCTATTGAGCGTGGCCTCTACGAAGAGTTCCCGACCCTCGACTATGGCCTGTTCGAGGGTCCAGCTGTGCGTTATGTTGCACGACTGTCCACCAGCGATCTGCATTTCATCACGCAAGCGGCTCTCGGCGGCTTCTTCGGCTAAGTGCTGCGCTGTTTCTAAGTCGTAAAAATTCATGGGCTCCTCGGTGTGGACCCGGTAAAGACCGCGCCGCGGCGCACTCACCGTGGTCTGATGCGCAAGTCGAATGTCGCCAATTGCCGCTCCGAATGCATTGGCTACCTCGTAGTGCTCGGGTATCAGGGTATGTATTACCCGCTCTTTGGTATTACTTGGACCGAGCGAAGTAGCTGGCGCCCCAACCACGGCAGCCGGACCAGCTACACCTACTTCGATATTAAGACGCGGCGACTGGCCGGCGCCGCTCACCCTCCGACGTTGCGCCTCTAAAACTAGAGAGAGCTCCTCAGATGAAAGCGCATCGTGGTCCGCGGCGGCTATCAGGACTGCTTCTGTCACGCGGTCTCTGACACGCTGAATAACTGCAGTGGCCAACTCTGTTTCATTTGCCGCGAGCGGCACTCCGAATCTGTCGAGTTGCCGTGCGAGCAACCTTCCGCCGATCACGGCCGCATCAGCGGGGTAACGATTGTCCACGCCGAGGATCTGCGCGGCGTCAGTAGGGGTGAAAGTGCTGATCCCTATGGCGCCAGCACTGATAAGCCTACGAATAACATTCTGTGCCAACTTCGTGACCGCTATCTCTTGCAAGCTCGCGCCCCCAGCAAAGGATCCCAACCTGGCCAGGATCTCAGCCTCTGCCCCAGAAGCACCGCGGCCTGACCGATTGTCGTTCCGAAGCCACAGAAATATCCCATCAGTTTCACGTTGAAGCCCCTGCTCCAGTTGTTGGGCCAAGGATTCCATCAGATGGGGGCGCTCTCCCGCCGCTACCACCAAGGGAGTTGCGCGCGTGGGACCGATCTCTAAAGGATTGTCGCTAAGCGGCATATATTGAACCCGGCTATCTCCACCGATGCCAAACGTGTGTGCGCGAACAGCCCTCACCATGGTCTCGTGGCCGCCGACGACTGCGCCAGAAGGTGCAGCGACAGGTCTTCCCTTAGTAATCACGGCTATATCAGTAGTAGTTCCGCCGATATCGGCGACCACACCATCGTCTATTTCGGCGAGCGCAGCGGCGCCAATAGCGCTTGCCGCTGGTCCAGACAGAATCGTTTCGATGGGTCGACTTCGGACGAAGTCAGAAGAAACCAACGAGCCGTCGCCACGCATAACCATTAATGGACACGTAACACCCGCAGCTACCATCGACCCCTCAACAGCGGTAAACAAGTCGTTAATGATGGGGATGAGACGAGCGTTAAGGAGAGCGGTCGTCGCCCGCCTGGGCGCATTTAATTTGGAGGAAAGCTCATGACTGAGGGTTACGGGTTTGCCAGTCCAACTCTGTATAAAGCTGCTCGTCAACACCTCGTGTTCGGGATTTCGCACACTAAAGGAAGCAGCTATTGCGTAGGCCTCAAGAACCGGGTCGTGTTCAGTGAGCCAGTCCTCTAGGGGGCTGAGGTCAAGGTCTTGGAGGGCATGCCCATGCGATGAGTGCCCGCCAAGAAGCGTTAGGTGTGGTGAGGAATCACTAATGCGGGACAACCCTGGACGATTCAGTGCAACGTCTTTTAAGCCGATTGTTACGAGTCCTGCCGGCCTTCCGCTGTTTTCCACCAGAGCGTTGGTAGCCAAAGTTGTCGAAACAGATACGACAGAAATATCGGAGGGCACTATCTTCGATTCGTCCAGAATATTCTCCAAAGCCGCAGCTAGGCAGACGCTGAGATCGTCGTGGGTAGTCGGTGTTTTGATCTGGGCAAGTACTGATCGCCCTTCTCTGCAGTAAAGGAGCGCGTCCGTGAACGTCCCGCCCGCATCTATGCCAAGGACAAGGTCCGCCACATTTGAATTCTGACATTCTTAAACGCTGGAGCCAACAAGGATGCGCAACTGGGGCCGCCAGCATAAGGTCTATAGATGCTTCTGGAGAATGTCCGAGTCCTTGATTTTACGCAGTATCTGTCTGGCCCCAGTGCCACCCGGATGTTGGCTGAACTGGGCGCCGACGTTATCAAGGTCGAGTACGGGCCCGAAGGCGACCCGAGCCGTACATTACCGTTCGCATCTGGCGAGGGGTCTTCTTCGTACTACACCCAACAGAACCGGGGCAAGCGCTCCTTGTGCTTAGACCTAAGTACCGAGGATGGTTGCCGACTCGCTAGGGAACTCGCCGTTAATTGTGATTTAGTCGTCGAAAACTTTGGCCCCGGCGTTCTAGAACGAAGATCACTTGATTGGAACACACTCAAAGCCCTCAACCCTCGTCTGATCATGGCGTCCATCTCAGCATTCGGTAAATCGGGTCCCCTTTCACATCTGCAAGGCTTCGACCTTATGGGACAGGCACTGTCAGGCATGATGCATTTGACCGGGGAGGCAGACGGAGCACCCCAGTTCACCGGATCTCCGATATCGGATTGCGCCGCTGGCCTAACTCTTTTTGGCGCTATCGGACACGCCTTGTTCCATCGAGAACGCACTGGTGAGGGGCAATTTATCGAAGTCACCTTGGTCGACCCGCTGTTTGCCATGCACTCAATTGCTGTTCAGGGCCACAGCGCGACGAAGGGAGAGTGGAGTCAGCAGAGATCAGGGAGGCAATTCAGCATCGTCGTTCCCTCGGGCACCTACAAAGGCCCCGACGGGTGGATCGTCTTGCAGGTGTTGGAACCACAGTGGCCAAGATTGTGTCAAGCGATGGGACAAGAGGGTTTGGCCACAGACCAACGTTTCGCGACGGCTGACTCCAGGGTGGAGAACGCAAAGGCACTCTTAGATCTCGTGGAACAGTGGATGCAAGGATTTGAGTCTGACGATCAGCTCCTCCGATATTTAGAAGAATGCCGAATACCAGCAGCACCAGTGTTGAGCCCCGAAGACGCAATGCGTCATCCTCATTTTACTGAGAGAGGGATGGTTCGAACTGTTCATGACCCACACTTCGGGCCTATTGAAGTCACCGGCCTCCCGATCCGATTCGGGGCCTACAACCCTCCAGACGAAGAGCCACCCGCCCCGCTTCTTGGTCAACACAACGCCGAAGTATTACGGGAAGTTCTTTCTCTCCCAGATCACCAAATCCAGGCACTAGAAAAAGATGGCACGCTCCTCTCGGAAAGCTAACGAAGTGACACTTGGGGCTACATCGGCAATGATTATCTAACCGGCGAAAATTTCGCCGCTTCATAACCATTTGGGAGATACAACAATGGCGATCGAATCAGTAAAGAAAATGGTCGAGGCAGCTAAAGCCGAAATTGACAACATTTCTCCTGAAGAAGCATCTCGTCGAGCCGCGGACGAAGACGCTCTGATCGTCGATATCCGCGACGTCCGCGAAATGCAACGAGACGGAGCGATTCCGGGTGCGATGCACGCCCCGCGCGGAATGTTGGAATTTTGGGTCTCACCCGATTCGCCCTACACAAAAGAGGTGTTCGGAGAGGACCGCGAGTTCATCTTGTGTTGCGCAGGTGGAATGCGATCCGCTCTGTCCGCGAAAACCCTCAAAGATATGGGGATGGAACGCATCAGCCATATCGAAACCGGATTCGGCGGCTGGCAGGCCGACGATATGCCAATTGAGACATACGAAGAATGGAAAGCTAACCGCGCGAAGTGACGCGTGAGCTACTGAACCAGCTATTCCAACTACACCAGATGCCTACCAGTGACCGCGACCTAGACCCCAAGGTAATTACTGCATATTGCGAGCCATGGTCGCTACGGGCAGGCGAAACCATCGATTGGTTCGGATCAAGCTTGCAGGCCACGAGTGGTCAGCTTGACCTAGTCAAACTCAACTGTGGGGACCCAACGCGCAGCGGCCCTGGCTTTTCGGAGGAGGAGTGCGAAATAGTTCCCTCCGAGACCATCGCTCTCAACAATCAGCCCGTCGTTCCAGGTTCATATGCGCAAGCGTTTGTAACCACCGGGCAAGCGGAGTCACTCCTGGGTGTAAGCCTCTGGTTCCAACCAACGTTACTCAAGCGTGATGGTGTAATTCTGTCGCTGGAGAGCGAGGGATCGAGTATCGAGATCTACAACATCGGGACGTCACTTATGGGGCGATTTGGTGATACTGAACATTCCTTACGAAAAACATCTTTGGAACGCAGACGTTGGTATTTCTTAACCATTGACGTCAGCGGAAAGGACGGGGTCGCCACGGTCAGCGTGTCTTCCCCGCGCTCAGCATCACCGGGTCGGGATTTACTACAGCAGGGAGAAGAAATTTCTGCGTTGGACATACCTGATCTCACCTTCCAGAATCCTATTCTGCGGCTAGCGGCCGGATTTAGAGGCGAGCGATGGGACGGGCGCATAGCAGAACCAAAGCTGAGAGTTGGTTCCGTGGTCAACGAATGGCAGTTGGAAACCGACATGGAAAAGGCTGTTATACCCCCAACGGTTGGGGAGTGCGAACTGCAGTTGATGCAACTGCCAACAAGGGGAGTCACGGGACCTCATTGGACAGGCGAGCACCAGAGATGGAGCGATCAGCCCAGCGAATGGAACGCAATTCATTTCCACCACGATGATTTGTACAACGCAGGATGGCAACCATCTCACAGCGTTGCGCTGCCAGCGGAACTACCGAGCGGTATCTACTGTTTTCGATTTCAATCACAACTAGGTGTTGATCGCGTTCCGTTCTTTGTACGTCCGGCCGCCGATGCGCAACATTCCGACGTCGCCTTACTGATGCCCTCAGCCACCTACATGGCGTATGCAAACCACCGAATGTTGATTGAGGGAGCAGATTTCGTCGGTGCCAGAACAAACCTTCGCCCAGAACATCAATACCTAGTCGATCACAACAACCTTGGGCTAAGCCACTACGAAAAACATCCGGACGGCAGCGGCGTGATGTTCAGTTCAAGGCGAAGACCGGTTATGCAGGTTCGTCCAGGTGCCGATGGATGGAATTTCACGCCCGACACCGATATCAATGCGTTTCTTGTCCACGCACAGGTAGACCACGACATAGTTACCGACGAAGACCTGCATATCGACGGCTATGACGCCTTGGCGCCCTACAGAGTCATCGTTACAGGTAGCCACCCTGAATACTGGTCCACAGCAATGCTCGATGCTCTTGACGAGTGGCAGCGGTCTGGGGGTCGCCTCATGTACCTCGGCGGCAATGGTTTTTACTGGAGAGTTGCCTTCAGCGACCATTGGCCAGGTGCCATCGAACTAAGGCGCGCGGAGGACGGCGTCCGTAACTGGCAAACCGGTGACGGCGAGAACTATCACGCGTGGGGCGCTGAATATGGCGGCCTGTGGAGAAGAAACGGTAGGGCACCGAACCAGCTTGTGGGCATAGGATTCGCTGCCCAAGGCTTCGAGAAGGCCACCTTCTACCAGATGAATTCAGAAGCTAAAGCATCCCGTGCCGCATGGATTCTTGAGGGAGTGGAAGAAGAAGAAATAGGCACATCGGGCCTCGGTGGCGGGGCAGCTGGCCAAGAGGTCGATCGCTACGACCAACGTCTCGGCTCTCCGGGTCACGCGGTGATCTTGGCGTCAGCCACTGAGTTTGGAGCGGACATGCTCCGCACTAAAGAAGAATTCGAAGGAACCGTTGCATTCCCAAGCCCCGATCCTCTGGTTAGAGCCGACATGGTGTTTTACGAAACGCCGGAAGGAGGTGCTGTCTTTAGCGTGGGCTCGATCTCGTGGTTTGGGGCATTAGCCAGAAACGGCTACGAAAACGACATCGCACGAATCACGAGCAACGTCCTAGAACGCTTTCTAGACCCGACGCCCTTTCCAACTCCAGACGAGGCCGATACCTAAGACTGTCTGACGGAAGCGAGCAGATCAGCGATTCGGTTATCTGCTGGATAGTAACCATCTGGCATCGGGGGCAGCGCGGGTTCCAATTCCGTTTCCACCTCAGCAGGGGTTGTGTCGGCTGTGTCCTGATCGGCGACCTCATCTTCTGAAGTGTTCGATTCCTCATCCGTCTGAGGTTCAGGTGCAGCGCTGTCCTCTGCGTCGACATCAATGCCTAGCGCCTTCCGAGCCTCCCGTGACTTTGCAGTCAGTGCAGCGAGACGCGGATCGTCGCTTGCTGATCCAGCGTCGCTAGAAGCCTCTGGTTTGGGCTTCTCTGCGACAGGCGGGGCAGGGGGAGCGACCTTAGGTGGCGCTTGCGCTGGCGGCGCCATCTCCGGCGCCGGAGCCGCAACCGCTGCGGCGCCAACAGGAACGGCCGCAGAAACCGTCACCTGTGTCACGTTGGAACTGTCGCCAGTTTGACTTTGTTTAAGGAACTCCCAGGCCGCGGGGGAAACAAGTTTTCCCTCAGCCACGGACAACACATCGACTCCATTGTCGAACTTGACCCGGTAGCGGGCAGCCTTGACACCAATGGATCGACCGACTCTGCCAGGCGTTCCGGCAGAGACGCCAGGAAGATCAGTGATCACTACAACACGAGACCCTTTCTTGAGGGTCGAGCTCTCAGGTGCCATGGTCTGATCGTAGACCCTTCCGAGGCGGTAATCGAACCCATCTCGGGGGAATTCCCCCGACGGGACCGGTACATCTCGATCAAGTCTCGCGCACGGCCGTGATCCAGTGCCTCTAATACGAAGAGTCAGCTGTGCATGAGATCTATGCTCAAGAGACGAACGCGACGGAGGTGTCGAAATGGCGACTGCTTTGGTCATAGGTGGAACCGGACCAACAGGCCCTCACATTGTCAACGGTCTCCTTGATCGTGGTTACCAAGTTGCGATCCTTCATACGGGCGCACATGAGTCCGATCAGATTCCCGAATCGGTGGAGCACATTCATACCAATCCGTTTGAGATAACGGAGACATCCGATGCGTTGGCTGAGCGAGAGTTTGATCTAGGGATCGTCATGTATGGCCGTCTACGAGAACTCGCCGAGCTCCTCCAAGACCGAGTTGATCGTTTCATTAGTGTCGGGGGCGTTCCGGCCTATACAGGTTGGGGCGATGCGTCCGCGCTCTGGCCCGCTGGAATGCGAGTACCAACACGCGAGTGGTCGCGCCTCGTGATCGACGAAGAACCCGGTTTCGCCGTTAACCGGAAAGTCGCGAATATTGCCCGCACAGAGGTGGCAGTATTCGAGTTCCACCCGACAGCCTCTCATCTCCGGTATCCCTGGATTTATGGGCCCGGTCAAGTGGCGAGTTTGGAGTGGTCGATCGTACGTCGGGTTCTAGATGGCAGGAAGTCCCTGATCCTTCCAGATGGCGGAATGACTCTTCAATCCCGTGCGTACGCGATCAACGCGGCCCACCTCTTGTTGACCATCGTAGACAACCACGAAGTTGCGGCTGGTGAGGTGTATAACGCCTCAGACGAATGGACTCCGACACTGTTGCAATGGACAGAGATAATCGCGAGCGCACTTGATCACGAATTCGAAATCATCAGTGTCCCTTGGGAGTACGCAACGCTCGCCCAACGTTTGACCGTTCGAGGAACCCCTCACCATCGAGTGACCTCTTGCGAAAAGGCCATCTTTGATCTCGGGTACCGAGACCTGATTGACCCTATCCAAGGACTATCCGTCACAGCTAAACACCTAGTCGACAACCCGTTGGAACCTGGCGGCTCGGCCGAACGTTCGCTATCAGATTTATTCGACTACGAGGGCGAAGATCAGCTCATATCGGTGTGGAAAGACGCGATGGTGAAGGTATCGGACGTCGCCTTCCAAGTGGATTCAGGGCTAACGGATAGATACTCATCTAGGTTCGATGACAGCGAAAGAACCGAGTGGACCACAATTAGAAAATAGTAGGGCGACG
>MDSZ01235212.1_pt1 | contig 15878 bp, 12 predicted proteins | sample 811201 | NCBI WGS metagenome assembly MDSZ01 (sample SAMN05326647, study PRJNA326480) | marine metagenome | isolation source: seawater | place: Indian Ocean: North | collected 2010
TACAGGCTGAGATGAACTGAGGATTGCTGCGTTTTACGCCGTTGACGCGGAAATTTGGCGATATTTTATAAAAGGGAGAGGTTGTGCAGACCTTCCCTAGGTCTTTTTGGTGGTTTAACTATTGGAGGCGGTATTACGTACTTGTGTTTTTCAGGGTCGTGCAATGTAAACAAATACTCCGGCTCATAGAACGGCCATATTTCTTCTGACACTCGATTTAGGACGCACAGTTTGCCAAGCAGAAAACCAGCATTATTTTTTACACGTATTTCCTTGGCATCTGACTCACCATTGTCTAAGGCTATGTCTGTATAGTTTTTATTTGGCTCTACCCATGTTCGTTTTACAACGCCAATCTCAAGTTCGGGATTCTCGGTTAAATTTTGCTCTATTTCAGCGGATACCAAAGAGGGCTCATAAATACCAGACGAGATCTCGTCAGTGTAGAAACATCCATGCTTATACCAAGGCCATCCCAATGGTGGATCTAGCCATACACTCCCGCCGTTGTGACGGACAAAAAAGACTCCATCACCGCACCTAGGACATGTAGTGCTGAAACACATGCTTTCATGTGAGGTATTGTACCCTGAGTAATCAGTTGCCCTTGAAGATGAACCAATACAGCTACCATACAAGTGCATGGGGATACATCGTCCATTGACGTATCTAAAATCAATCGGGTTTCCACATTTATCGCATGTGCTCACGATCTCCCCCGAATGCTAACGCAGAGTGCAGCGGCAGTTTGTGGAGTGGCGTTTTGCGCTAGCGTAGCGATCAGCGCAAAAAGAGCCACGGAACAAACTGTCCGACTGGCACGTATTGTTAGGGTATTTATTTGGCATGCGTAATAGCGTTTCTTGAATCTGAAATTACTCGGTCATAGCGCTCGATAAATACAAGCATCTTGTCGGGGCTTTCTTGGAATGTCTTAATCCAACGAGATAATGCCTGCGCTATTTCATCTATTAAATCTTTAAAATTGAAGTATTGAGTGTCTAGGTCGGGATCTGGAATGTATCCACTTCTTGCGACACAAAAGCTAATTCTCTTTTCTTTTCCGGACAACACTTTTCTGGAATCCAAATTAGACATGTGAAGAACGGAATTCCGAAGCTCCCACAGTTGCTGCTCAGTAATTCCCAATTTTTCAATTGATGCATACTTTTTTAACCATTGGACGAAACTTCCACTAACATCACCAAACTCGAGATATGCGATCGTATCGATGAATGAGACAAGAAGCTTCATACACGACACATAGTGCTTTGCGTTAAAAAGAAGCTTTATTGCTTTAAAATAATCGTCGTTTAGCAGTCGAGGCATATCAAAGCCATCTGGCGTGATGTAAGACTCCAGATAATCTGCCATCTTACCCTTGCCGATTTTTGGATGATCTTCGAATGAGCTCACATAGAATGGCTCATACCCGTGTGTGACATCTATCTGCGCCTCACCGTTTACAATTGGAGTAATGCAGCAAAGTGGGCTTTCAGGAGCATCATGGCGAGCGAAGAACTCCTCAAAGACCTCCATGCTTCGCCCAGCCCTTACCATTGCCATGTAGGAAGAGTACTTAAATATGCCATCGGAAGTACCAACCGTACATGACCGCACGTTGGCAATATCTGCTATTAAGCAGTCGCTAGACACGGATCTTCTAAGGAATTCCATTTTTTCTTCATCAGAGCCATCCATTTCATGCACTGCCACACCGAGCTGACTAATTTTTTCACCGTCAGTGTAGAGAAAGCAGTTAAAAACTCTTTCCTTCATATAGACCTTCGAAGATTCTCGTTGTCAGACACCCTAACGCCCAAAGCACAGGCGCGAACGTAGTGAGCGTCCAGCCCGCGCTTTTTGCGGGCGATTGTGCCTTTGCTTGTTAAATGTTGAGGGCACGAAAAGAACCCCCGAGTAAAATTAATAGAACAGGCACCACAATGAAAACTGCGATGTCTGACTTTACACCTGACTTAATTATTCTTGGTGCGTAATAGATACCAGCCAATAAAGCTGGAACCAACATTATGTTTATACCTTTTACGCTATCAGTTACTGGAAGCTCAAAGGGCAGAACCATAGGGACTACGAAAGCGCCCAGCCAAAGATAAAATACAAAAACGGCATTTCTATATGATGTATGTGCTTTCTCAAAATCCATAGTGACATTTAACAGCCTGTTTATGAGGCCTACGGCCTCATAATAAATATTATCGGGCGGCCATCTATCACGCCCACCCATTTTAGCCCAACCCTTAACTTATTGTTTTTAAAGCCATATTTCGAGATCAGGTTTCTTCGCGACGAATAACAGGGCCATTTCACTGGCAGGAAGGAGCTATCGGGATACACTGTATGCACATACAGTTTTTTTTAACAGGGAGTGTCATTATGAGTGCTTCACCATTCCTTCGGTCATTGCGGGGCACATGCTAGTGCGTCGCTACTGTCTTTCTACAGTAAAGTCGTACCGCTACTGGATCAAGCTTTTCATTATGGTTGATTGCAAGTCGCCTCTGACGGAGGGGGCTGGCACATCGATGGAGCTTGTTCTTGTTATCTCATCGGTGAGCGCTGCGCGCCACGACACGCTGGTTGTTTTGCGCCTTGAGCAAAAAGAGCCGGGAGGTGCTCCTTCCCGGCAAGGCGCTCTATAAGCGCACGTTGAATTCAACACCGTAACCACGCGGCGCTGCAGCAAGGTGGCGCTTCGATGCGTCGATGCCTTAACACCGGCAAGCAAGTGATACCGGCGCATCGCCCTTCGCGAGACATAAAAAAAGCCCCGCCGGCATCGCCGACGGGGCTCTGTTCAAGAAAAGGCCTGAAACTTACTTCGCAGCCTTTTTCTCTTTCTCTTTTGCAATCACTTCTTCAGCCACGTTGGCGGGGCACGGTGCGTAGTGCGAGAACTCCATGGAGAACTGGCCACGACCGGAAGTCATGGTACGCAGGGTGCTGATGTAGCCAAACATTTCTGACAGCGGTACATCGGCCTTGATGCGAACGCCAGTTGTACCGGCTTCTTGACCAGAGATCATGCCGCGACGACGGTTCAGGTCACCGATAACGTCACCGACGTTGTCTTCGGGGCTGAATACGTCAACTTTCATCACGGGCTCAAGCAGCTGAGCACCGGCCTTAGGCATAGTCTGACGGAATGCACCTTTAGCAGCGATCTCGAAGGCTACTGCCGAGGAGTCAACCGCGTGGTAAGCACCGTCGTGCAGGTTAATCGCAACGTCCAGAACCGGGAACCCAGCCAGCGGACCGGTTTCCATCATCGACTTGAAGCCCTTCTCGATAGCCGGGAAGAATTCCTTCGGTACGTTACCGCCCACAACAGAGGTGGTGAAGGTGAAGCCGGTGTTCGGCTCGCCGGGCTCGATGGTGTAGTCGATCTTACCGAACTGACCGGAACCACCAGACTGCTTCTTGTGCGTGTAGCTGTCTTCAACTTTCTGAGTAATGGTTTCGCGGTAGGCAACCTGAGGCTGACCAACAACCAGCTCAACGCCGTAAGTCCGCTTGAGGATGTCGACCTTGATATCCAGGTGAAGCTCACCCATGCCTTTCAGGATGGTCTCGCCAGAATCTTCATCAGTTTCGACTCGGAAAGTGGGGTCTTCAGCAACCATCTTGCCGATCGCAACACCCATCTTCTCGGTCGAGCTCTTGTCTTTAGCCGCCACGGCAATAGAGATAACCGGCTCAGGGAACACCATTGCTTCCAGCGTACAGGGGTGATCTGGATCGCACAGGGTGTGACCGGTTTGCACGTTTTTCATGCCCACAATGGCGATGATGTCGCCCGCTTGCGCATTGCTCAGCTCGTTGCGCTCATCGGCCTGCATCTCACACATGCGACCAACACGCTCCGTTTTACCCGTGAACGAGTTAAGAATCGTGTCGCCTTTTTTGAGCTTGCCGGAGTAGATGCGGATAAAGGTCAAAGCACCGAAACGGTCGTCCATGATCTTAAATGCCAGAGCGCGGAACGGCTCGTCAGCAGAAACGGTCGCGTATTGGCCAGTCGGGGTACCTTCTTCGTCAGTCAGCGGCTGGGGGTTAACCTCAGTCGGGCTGGGCAGGTAGTCAACAACGGCATCCAGAACCAACTGCATACCTTTGTTTTTGAAGGCAGAACCACAGTAAGTCGGGAAAAACGCCAGCTCCAGCGTGCCTTTGCGGATACAACGCTTGATGTCGTCGATAGAAGGCTCTTCACCTTCCATGTACGCCATCATTACGTCGTCGTCCATCTCAACAGCCGTTTCAATCAGCTGCTCGCGGTACATGGCTACATCTTCTTCCATGTCAGCAGGAACGTCGGTGATCTCGTAGTTTTCAGGCAAGCCTGAATCGTCCCAGATGTAAGCCTTGTTGCTCAGCAGATCAACAACGCCTTTGAACTCGTCTTCACGGCCAATCGGCAGGGTCATGATCAGCGGTGTTGCGCCCAGTACTTTCTTAACCTGCTCGGTAACACGCAGGAAATCCGCACCAATACGGTCGAGCTTGTTAACGAAAATCAGACGAGAAACTTTGGAATCGTTCGCATAGCGCCAGTTGGTCTCAGACTGGGGCTCAACGCCGCCAGAGCCACAGAATACGCCGATGCCGCCGTCCAGAACTTTCAGCGAGCGGTAAACTTCAACGGTAAAGTCGACGTGTCCAGGGGTGTCGATGACGTTCAGGCGGTGGCCCTTCCATTCACAGGTCACAGCAGCCGACTGAATGGTAATACCACGCTCAGCTTCCTGCTCCATGAAGTCGGTAGTCGATTCACCCTCGTGAGTCTCACCGAGCTTGTGAATTTTACCCGTGAGCTTGAGGATACGCTCAGTAGTAGTGGTTTTTCCGGCATCAACGTGGGCGAAAATACCGATATTGCGGTAAAAGGATAGATCAGTCACGGCGGTCTCTAAATAAGCTGGGTTGAAAATGGTTGGCTACGATACTGGAAGTGAGGAAAAATTTCTCTACTATTTTGGGAAATTATGCTAATCCGGGCCAAATTTTTCCCCAAAAAGCCGTCACAAAGCCCCAAATGGCGCTAGCTCGAGGTCAACGGCTCCCAGATGCCCTCCCCTCCCCAGCTTGCCACCTGCCAGAGAGCTAGTCGCCTCCGCAACGAGTCCCTGCCGCCCATACCGCGCTCAAGAACATACCCCAATGAAAAGTGGGCGTAATGAGCGCCAACCAAGAACGTTGGCTTGGTCAGCAAGTGGACCTGGCCGGGGGCGTATACTTCTCCATAGCTCTGCCCCCTACCCACAGGCTGCCTTGGCAGCCCTCATATTTTATCGAACCGGCACTGAATTCCAGAGAGTTGTGATCCGAACTTTCAACAACAGCAGGGATGCAGAACAATAGCTTTGATTGTGGACTTCCCTGAGTAATGTAGGCAACTCCTCCGCTTATTCACCCTGCATCATTTCAATAATGGCGGAGAAATCGCGCTGGCTGTTGCCCTTACCGGCAAAGCTGGCGTAAAGGCTACGCGCCATTGCGCCCATGGGTACAGCACTTTGGGTTTTAAGGCTGTTTTCCATGGCCAGACCGAGATCTTTGAGCATGAGTTGGGCCATGAAGCCGGGCTGGTAGTCGTTACTGGCGGGCGTACCGGGCATGACACCCGGCACCGGGTTGTAGTTTTGAAGGGACCAGTTGTCACCCGAGCTGTTTTTCATAATTTCGGACAACACACCCGCATCAAGGCCGTTGTTCATGCCCAGTTGCAGCGCTTCTGCAGTGCCGATCATGTGGACAGCCAGGAGCATGTTGTTGCACATTTTGGCGATTTGTCCGGCGCCGTGATCGCCAGCGTGGAAGATTTTCTTGCCCATCCCCGACAGGATTTTTTCTGCCCGCACGAATCCCGCTTCGCTGCCACCGCACATAAAGGCCAGGGTTCCGGCCTGCGCGGCTTTCACCCCGCCAGAAACCGGCGCATCGAGCATGGCCAACCCGGCGGCTTCGGCGGCGGCCCCCACCTGACGCGCCGTTTCGGCATCGATGGTGCTGCAATCCAGGATAAGAGTGCCTTTCGCCGCCTTGGCGATAAGGCCGTTTTCCCCGAGATACAGACCCGCCACATGTTTACCTGCGGGCAGCATACTGAGTATCACCTCTGCGCCCTCTATCGCCTCCAAGGCTGAACTGGCGCAACGCGCCCCCTTTTCAGCCAGCGCTTGCATGGCCGCCTCTGAAAGGTCGAAGACGGTAAGGCTATGGCCAGCAGTCATCAGGTTGGCGGCCATGGGGCCACCCATATTGCCCAGGCCAATAAAGGCGATATTGCTCATGCGGTTCTCCTTCACGCCGCCGAGGCGGCGTCTTGGTGGCGATGTGAACGCCGTTCGCGATTATTATTGGGTTCGCTTATAAATCCCGGAGTGGGTGTTCATGCCAGGGCGACTCAAAGTAAGCACCCACTTCACCCTCACCCACCGCCGCAGCGTTATTGTGGCGCCACTGGGGATTTTTATCTTTGTCGATCAGCAATGCGCGTACGCCCTCGGCGAAGTCACTGCCGCGCACGATATTTGTCGACAGCGTCAGCTCGGCGCGGAACACCTCGCGAAGCGGCAAGCGCTGGGTTCGGCGCAGCTGTTCAAGGATCAAACGGGCACTGAGCGGCGAGCCTGCGGCCAGCGTCGCCGACGCTTTTTGCAGCCAGGGATTGTCGCTTTGCAGCGCGCAGATGTGCTCGATAATATCGAGGTCGCTACCCTGACAAGCCCGCTCTATTTCGGCGCTGGCGGCTTCAACCTGCCCTACTGGACGCGCATCAGCGCTGGCCTGCACGAACTTGCGCATCAACTCCATCAAGCGCTCGTGATTGTCGCCCACACTGGTTGACCACGGCTCCTCGCTCATAGCCGTTAATACGTCGTCGCGTAGGCGGTGCTCAATGAAGCCTTCCGCCAGACCGAGATACAGCGCGTCGGTGGCATTGAACGAGGCGCCGGTCAGGGCCAGGAAGCGGCCGTTACTGCCCGGCATGCGGTTGAGGAAGTAGCTGCCACCCACGTCGGGGTAAAGACCAATGGTAATTTCGGGCATGGCGAGACGGGATTTTTCGGTGACGACACGGTAGCTGCCCGCTGCAAAAATCCCCAGGCCGCCGCCCATTACAATACCGTGGCCCCACACCACCACGGGCTTACCGAATTGCTGGAGTGCGTAATCGAGCCGGTATTCCAGTTCAAAGAAGCGTTCGGCGTAGTCGCAAGGGCCGCCGGGCTGTTCGGTCGCGGAGCGGTATAGCGCCTGTACGTCGCCACCGGCACAGAACGCTTTTTCACCTGCAGCAGTGATGAACAGGCAGGCAATATCGCTGCGTTCGCGCCAGTCCTTTACGGTGGCCAGCATGGCCTCAACCATGTCGAGGTTCAGCGAGTTGAGGGTTTTCTCAATATTGAGGGTGATAATGCCCAGCTTCTGACCACTGGCCGTACTGCGTTCTTCAAACAGGACATCCTGCGTCGTTATGCTCATTACGCGTTTTTCCACTCCGGTTGGCGTTTTTCCAGAAAGGCGTTCACACCCTCTTTCTGGTCAGCGGTGTCGAACAACTGAATGAAGCGCTCACGCTCCAGGATCAGACCTTTTGGCATCACCACATCGCGGGCTTCATGAATCAGCTCCTTGCAGAAGCTTACCGCTACCGGACTCTGGGCGGCTACCGACGCCGCCAAATTCATGGCCGCTGATTTCGCTTCACCGGTGTCGACCACCTCCTCTGCCAGTCCGATACGCTGAGCGGTTTCGGCATCGATGCGCTCGCCGCAGAGGATCATGCGCTTGGCCCAGCCGGGACCGACCAGCGCGGTAAGCCGCTGAGTGCCGCCCGCGCAGGGCAACAGACCAACCTTGGCTTCCGGCAGGGCGAGTTTGGCCTGGCGCTCAACAATGCGAATATCGCAGGCCATAGCGCACTCCAACCCGCCGCCCATGGCAAAGCCGTTAACCGCAGCAATCGATACGCCGCGAAAATCCGCCAACGCTTCAAAAGCCTGACCAAACTTCAGACCGATATCCTGCGCCACGGCCTTGTCGCCGCTGGCGAACATCTTCAGGTCGGCGCCTGCGGAAAAGAATTTATCGCCGCTGCCGGTAATCACCAGCGCATAGATATCGCGATTGGCATTCAGCTCGCTAACGATCTGACGCAGGCCAATCAGGGATTCGGCATCCCAGGTGTTGGCGGGCGGGTTGTTGATGGTGATCACAGCGGTGTGCTCGCAGATGTCCAACAACAGTTTTCCAGTGGGGCTCGTGCTCATTTGATCACCTCCAGTGCGCCTTCCATTAATAAGCGGCGGGCAATGATTACCCGCATGATTTCGTTGGTGCCTTCCAGTATTTGGTGCACGCGGCTGTCGCGCAGGTGGCGCTCCAGCGGGTATTCGCGGATGTAGCCGTAGCCGCCATGCAATTGCAGCGCGTCGTTGCACACCTCAAACCCCACATCGGTGGCGAAGCGTTTGGCCATGGCGCAATAGGAGCTGGCTTCGGGGTGCCCGGTATCGAGTTTGAAAGCCGCCAATCGCACCATTTGCCGCGCGGCAACCAGTGTGGTGGCCATGTCCGCCAGCTTGAATTGGGTGTTTTGAAAGTCGGCAATCGCCTGCCCGAACTGCTCTCGCTCTTTCACGTAGGCGGTGGCGGTTTCCAGCGCCGCCTGAGCGGTGCCAATGGAGCAGGTAGCGATATTGATGCGACCGCCATCCAAACCTTGCATGGCAATTTTAAAGCCTTGCCCTTCTTCGCCCAGGCGGTTGCCAACCGGCACCCGTACATTGTCGAAGGTGACCGTGGCCGTTGGCTGGCTGTTCCAGCCCATTTTTTCTTCCGGCTTGCCGTAGCTGATGCCCTCGCTATCGGCGGGAATCGCAAAGGCGGTAATCCCTTTCGGGCCAGCATCGCCCGTGCGCAGCATTACCACCAGCAGATCAGTGGAACCCGCTCCGGAAATAAACATTTTGCTGCCGTTGACGACGTAGTGGTCGCCATCGCGCTTGGCGCTGCTGCGCAGATTACCGGCATCCGACCCCGCGCCCGGTTCCGTTAGGCAATATGACGCCAGCCGCTCACCGGCAACCAAACCGGGACACTGCGCTTCGATCAATGCGGGCTGACCGTAGTGGCCGATCATACTGGTCGCCATATTGTGGATGGTCAAAAAGGCCGCGGTAGAGGTGCAGCCTCTTGCCAGCTCTTCCACGATCACGCTGGTGTCGAGCCGACTCAGCCCGAGGCCACCCGCCGGCTCGGGGGTGTACATGCCCATAAAGCCCAGCTCACCGGCCTGGCGCAGTGCGTCTTTAGGAAAGATATGCTCGGCATCCCAACGCGCCGCATTGGGCTTGAATACACCGTCGGCAAACTGCCGGGCGCTGCTCGCGTAGGCCTGCTGTTCGTCGTTTAATTCAAAGTTCATCGACCGTACCGAATTAACAGCTGCTGGATCGCAGATTATTACGCGGGTGACTGCAGCGCTCGACGCTGCTCCGCTGCAATGGCCGAAGCAAACAGCAGCTCGTCGGCGGGCAACTGCTTGGGTTCAGCAAGAGGCTTGGACACCCACGTCACATTGACCAGATCCTGCCAGCTAATATTGTTGTTAGTAGCGTTGCCGCCCCAGCTTCCGCAACCAAGCGAAAAGGTCTGGCGCATGCCGTTCCACACATTACCACTGTTTGAGGGTGCCTGGGGCTGATTGACCATGACGCGTGACGTATACGTCTTGGCAGCAAAACGCAGAATATTGTCATTGTCGCGGGAGTAGATCCCACAGGAGTGCCCCTGGCCCTGATAGGCCTGAATGGCGTTGGTTTTTGCGATGGCGGCGTCCAGTGTGGCTTCACGGTAGAACGCCATGACCACCGACATTTTTTCACCCGAAAACGGATAGTCCGCCCCCGCGCCGTGTTCAGGCACGATAAAAAATGTTTTCCCATTCGGCAGATTAATCTGTGCCAAGGCCGCCAGTACCGAGGCAGGCTGCGCAACAATCTGCGTATTTAAATGGCCATCTTCCCAAATGCTGTTTTGCAGGCGCCGTTTTTCATCTTCATTGCAGAGGTAGCCTCCCTCCGCTTGAAGTTTTTCCAGCAGGCTATCCGCTACCGACTCCAGCGCAATGACGGCGTTGTCTGACGAGCACGACGCGGCCAGATCCAGCGTTTTGGAAATACGGATTTTCTCAGCCGCTTCGCCAAGGTCTGCTGTGTCGTCCACCACAATCACCGCGTTGCCGGCGCCGACGCCCAGGGCTGGCGTGCCGCTGGCATACGCCGACTTGACCATCGCCGCGCCCCCCGTCGCCAAAATGCGGTCGCACTGTTTCATCAGCTCATTGGTCAACTCCAGGGTCGGCTGCTCAATGGCGATCACCAAATCTTCCGGCGCACCGCATTCCCGCAGGGCGGCGCGCATCCGGTCACAGATAAGCTTGTTCGTTAGCTTTGAGCGAGGGTGAGGCGCAATGATAATCGCGTTGCGTCCTTTGAGGGCGAACATGGCCTTGATCACCGGTGTGGCTTCCGGATTTGTGCAAGGTGCCAACGCACCGATCACGCCAACGGGCTTGGCGATTTTGACGATATTGCGCTCATGATCCTCTTCAATCACCCCCACCGACTTATCGTTGATAATGTCGAACAGGGTTGCCCGCGTCTTGCTGAAGATTTTCAGGTACTTACCTTCGAAGTTGCCGAGCTGGGTTTCTTCCACCGCAAAACGAGCGATCTCCTCAGCCACCCCAGGTTTGACGACAGCCCATACCATCGCGGTAATCAGCGCATCAACCTGCTCTTGCGAGTAATTTTCTATCTGCTTTTGAGCGGCGCGAGCACGCGCCATCATCGCTGTCAGCTGCACGGCCTCATTGCGTTGATCTCTTATATGAGTAGCCATAAAACCGTCCTCGTTCTTCGGCCCGGCACCGGGCAATGGATAACAGCAGGCCATATGACCACATGCTGACACGCGGCTGGATTGCTTATCTTGCCGATATGATGGACGATATTGCGGAATACCAATAACGCACCGCCGAGAGAGAAATGCCGTGGCAATGACCTCTGACTGGCCGCTGCCTGCGGATGGGGTTCGTTTTCTGACCCCCGGCTGGCTGGCCAAACAACTGGGTAAACACCCCCTGAGCGAGGCTCTTTATCCGCTCGCAATGGGCTACTACCCCCGCGCTCAGGGCCATCGCATGGCGCGTCCACAGCACGACAATTATCTGATGATTTATTGCGTTGACGGCGCCGGGCAACTGGAGTGCGGAGAGCGCCACTACCGCATTCGCAGCGGCGATTTGATCCTGTTGCCAAAGGGGATTGCCCACCGCTATGAAGCAGACAGGAAACACCCCTGGACGATCTACTGGCTGCACTTCAACGGCAGGCTCGCCGAAACACTGTGTCAGCATTGCGGCCTGAGTTCACCGCGTTTTCACATCGGCGTACAAGCCAGGGTGGTGCGCGTTTTCGACGGGCTGTCGGAACTTAGACGCGGCGCCTACCAACTGGCGGAGTTTATTCAGGGCTGCCATCAGCTACAGGCGTTATTGAGCTACATCGCACTGCTCGCACGACAAGGGCAGAGTGATCACGGCAATCTTGACTGGGCGCGGGTCCGCGCCACCATGCAGGAACATATTCACGGACAGCTCCGCCTGGACGCACTGGCGGCCAGTGTGAATGTGTCGAAATATCACTTCATCAAGAAGTTTAAAGCCTGGAGCGGACAATCGCCCATCCAGTACTTTATCCATATGAAGGTGCAGCGCGCCTGCTATTTGCTGGACAGCACCACCATGTCTGTCAAAGAGGTGTCCTCCGCGCTGGGCTACGATGACGTGTATTATTTTTCCCGGCAGTTCAAGAAGGTCGTCGGACTGGCACCCAGCCGCTATCGCCATCATCGCGGCGCGCTGCTAGCGCCTCAGTAATGCAGGTCGCCGCTGAGTACGGTATGCGCGCGACCGCGCAGTTCGACCCGGTCGTCCTGCAACGCCAGCCATAGCTGGCCACCGCGCGACGACAACTGCTCGGCGCTGAGTTGAGACTTACCGAGCTTGCCCGACCAATAATCCGCCAAGGCACAGTGCGCCGAACCGGTTACCGGGTCTTCATTAATCCCGACAGATGGGGCGAAAAAGCGCGATACCACATCAACCGACTCACCCGCCGCGGTGACAATCAGACCGCGACAGGGCAGCGCCGCAATCGCCGCCATATCGGGCAAATAAGCGCGTACAGCGCGCTCGTCTTTCAGTTCCAGCAGCAGATCTTCGCCCGCCACCGCCGCAGCAACGGCAGGGAGACCAAGGCTTTCTGCCCACGCAGATAGCGGCTGCTCCGCGGTAGGACAGCGGGGGAAATTCATACTTAGCAACTCGCCACAGCGACTCACCTGCAATTCCCCGCTGCGTGTATCAAAGCGCAGACAACTCGCATCAATCTGGCACTGGTCCCAAAGGGCATGGGCGGCCGCCAGAGTCGCGTGCCCGCATAGATTGACCTCGGCCAGCGGGGTAAACCAGCGCAGCGACCAGTGCTCACCCGCACTGTCCAGTGGTTGGAGGAACGCCGTTTCCGAGAGATTGAATTCTGCGGCAATGCGCTGCATATCCGTATCATCCAGGGCACGACTTTGCAGTACGACTGCCGCTGGATTGCCGGTAAAGGGCTGGCTGCAAAATGCATCGACAATAAAGCTTTTCATGGTGACTCCCTCTCGCCTGGAAGGCCGCTACGACGCCGCCAGAATCTCCTCACACAACCGGGGCAACACCTCACTGGCGAGGCCGTGACGATGCTCATCAAAGTAGCTGTGTTGGGATGAGGCTTCAAGATTGACCTCAATACTGTGTGCCCCTGCATGGCGAGCAAGCTGAACAAAGCCTGCTGCCGGGTAAACATTGCCCGACGTACCCACGGCGATAAACAGATCGCACTGGCTCAGCGCCGCCTCAATGCGCGGCATCTGCAAAGGCATTTCCCCGAACCACACGACGTGGGGACGCAGCGTTCCGGTTTTTCCACAACAGGCGCAACTGAGCTCGGCGTGAATATCGCCGTGAATCTCGAAAACCTCGCCGCTTCGAGTACAGTGCATTTTCAGCAACTCGCCATGCATGTGTATGGGATCATCGGAGCCTGCTCGCTCATGCAGGTCATCGATATTTTGCGTAACCAGCAAACACTCACCGGCAAAGCGTTTCTCCAGTTCGGCCAGCGCGATATGGGCCGGGTTCACCTTAACGGCATCAGACAACAACTGCCGCCGGCGCCCGTTGTAAAAGCGCTGCACCCTCTCGGGATTCGCGGCAAAGCCCTCCGGCGTGGCGACGTCCTCTATTCGGTGCTCCTCCCACAGGCCGTCAGCGGCACGAAAGGTTTTAATACCGGACTCTGCCGAGATACCGGCCCCGGTGAGAATTACGATGCGTTTTGCGGCAAGCGGGGACACGGACGAACTCCTACAAGGCTTTTTCCATAAACCGGGCAACACCGAACTCCGGTTTCAATTGATAGTCGACAAAGCCGCTGTCCAGATAACGCTGCCTCGCCGCGCGATTGCCTTCCAACACCTCCAGCGTAAGCTTGCAGCAGCCCTGCTGTCGCGCTTCGCTCACCACGGCATCAAGCATCAGCGCTGCAATCCCCTGACGGCGATTCTCGGGTCGCACGATCACATCGTGAATATTCATTAGCGGCCTGGCCTTGAACGTAGAAAATCCGAGAAAGGTATTGATCAGACCGACAGCGCGATCGCCCTGCCACGCAATGATGCTAAGCGCACCAGGATGCTCAGCCAGCGCATCACACAGGCGCTCGCGAACGTCGGCAGATAATGGCTCGGCGCCTCCCATAGGATCGTTTGCGTAACAATCCATGAGCGACAGAACAGCCAATCGGTCGATGTCATTTCGGTAGTCTGCGCGGCGGCAGAGCGTGGTCAGCATGGGCACACCAATGATGTCGTAACGGCGTTTCAGTCAAGCTGAAACTTAGTGCTCAGAATGATAACAAATGCATCACATTCGACGAAGAAAAGGCAATATTTGGCGGATTATCCCTTCCTAACACGAATACTCGGCCCTATACTTTTGTGCAATAACACAAACAAGATGGACACGTTCCCATGCATTCCAACTCCCTTTGGTTCCGCGGCATCATTGTCGCAGCACTGGCGGCTAGCATCGCCGCCTGCGGCAGCAGTTCTTCCAGTTCCAGCAGTTCGGATAACAGCAACGGTGGCAATGGTGGCGGCGGTGTCGCCGAGTCAAAGACCTTTGCCGACCAATCCATTACCGCCGATGATGGCGAGACCATTGCATTTACGGCCTATACCCCGGAAAACCCGACAGGCCGCGCCGTACCCTTGATTATTCACGGCCATGGCTTCGGTCTTTCGCGGGCGAAGAATCTCGAAAATCCCGGTCCACTGGAAAACTTTACCACCGCCGATGTCTCCGGTGATGTCGCGCGCCAGGCGTGGCTGGACAAGGGCTACTACGTGATCAGCTTTGACCAGCGGGGTTTTGGCGACAGCACTGGACAGATCACCGTCATGGACCCGGACCTCGACTGCGCCAACATCTCGCGCATCATCGACTGGGCAGAGATTAACTTACCCAACCTGAAGTACGAGGGCAGCGATCCGGTCATCGGCTCGGTGGGGCTGTCTTATGGCGGCGGCTTCCAAACCGTCTGCTCCAGCGTCGACAAGCGTTTCGATGCGCTGGTCCCCCTCGCCACATGGAGCAATCTTCCTTTCAGCCTTTACCCCAGCAGCACACCCAAAACCAGTTGGCTGGACGTACTCGGCATTGCCTCATTCGGCAACATGGAAACCGAGTTTTACCAGGCACTGCTGCAAGCCAACAGTACGGGTGAAATCGACCCAGCCGTGGTGGACCGACTGGCCGGACACAGCCCCCTGTCATTCTGCCTGAACGATCGCGAAGACGGCCGCACGCTATCCAATGCCGACGCCCTGTTTATTCAGGGGGCCAACGATATTCTGTTCAACGTGAATGAAGCCGTAGAAAACTACGAGTGCTGGAAGGCCAAGGGCCTTGAGGCCCATCTGTTTGTCCAGCGCGATGGCCATATTCTTCCTGCGCTGCAGCAAGCGGGCGACATGCTGCTGTTCGGCACAGACAGCACGCTGTACTGCGGCGAGCAACAGTTTGACACGACCGCACTCGCGCTGGGCTTTTTGGCAAACAAGCTGATGGGCGAATCCCAGCAGGCGCTGCCAGACGTCTGCTTTAGCCACGCGGACTCACAGCGTGGTGTGACCCTGAATGAGGTGACTATTGGCGGCCAGACAGCGTTAGTCCCGGTTAGTACGGTGGTGCCGGGCGGCGCCAACTACATCATCAGTCTGCTGCAAAACCTGCCGTTAAGCACCCTGCTGGAAATTCTTGCTCAGCTTCCCGGAGAACTGGAAACCATCTTGACCGGCGTGCTAAGCGGATTTCAGGACCCGATGGCCATTGCCGATTACCTAGATGAAATCGTCAATGTGATTCCATCTGAGTTGTTGAGCAAGCTTGTCGCGTCAGGCCAGTTTATTCCCTCAACCACCGCCACCAGCGATGGCCTGATTGCCGGCGTTCCCACTGCCAATCTACTACTGGAAGGCGGAAATGGAGACGACAACTTGCTGTTTGTCGGGATAGGCAGGCGTCGAGAAGGCGGTGATGTTCATCTGGTGAACGACCAGGTGCGCCCGCTGCGCGGCACAGGCAGCCAGATGTTTGAACTGAATGGGGTAAGCGAAGATATTCAAGCGGGTGACGAACTGGGGCTGGTGATCTACGGCATTCACCCCTACTACCTGTA
>MDSZ01135473.1_pt1 | contig 15871 bp, 14 predicted proteins | sample 811201 | NCBI WGS metagenome assembly MDSZ01 (sample SAMN05326647, study PRJNA326480) | marine metagenome | isolation source: seawater | place: Indian Ocean: North | collected 2010
AGCATCACCAAAAACAGCAGCTGCTACAGCTCTACATACATCAACATCAATGCCTTCCCAAACACCAGCGTCATTTGGAGCACCAAAGCCCGCTAATCCAGTGTTGGAACCACACATTAATTTTCCTCTTTCTTTAACTTGATCTAAGGTACCAGCAAATGCTGTTGAAATACCTAAAGTTAAAATAAGAGATATAAATAAAGACTTAATTTTTGTCATTATTTCCTCCTTATAATTATAAAGTCTGAGCAGTATAGACATATATCTACAAGAGAAAAAGGTTAAAATCAGCAAAAATACCCCTAAAAATATAAGTTTTTTAGAATATCTTTAATTTAATTAAAATAAATTAACTAATCTTGTTGAAATATATCTCTTGTGAATACTTTATCTTGAACATCTTTTAGTTCTTGGGAATTACGATTACAAATAATTAAACTTGAATCTTTTTTAAACTTATCTAGATCCTCGTATACTGGAGAGTTAAAAAAAGTTTTTTCCTTTATAAGCGGTTCATAAATTATTATTGAAATGTCTTTTTCTTTAATTCTCTCAATAATACCTAGCATACTTGATTCACGAATATTATCAGAGCCTTCTTTCATAGCTAATCTAAAGATACCGATATTCTTTGGTTGAATCTTTAAAATTTCAGAAGCTATGAAATCTTTTCTAATTGAATTAGATTCAACAATCGCCTCAATTATCCTCTGAGGTATTCCTTCAAAATTTTTTAAAAGTTGTTTTGTATCTTTTGGAAGACAATAGCCTCCATAACCAAATGATGGATTATTATAGTAATCACCTATTCTTGGATCCAAACTAATCGCTTCTATAATTTCTTTAGTATCTAAACCTCTAGAAAATGCAAAAGAGTCTAGTTCATTAAAAAAACTAACTCTTTGAGCAAGAAAAGCATTTGCAAAAAGTTTGGACGACTCAGCTTCAGTAGGCTTAGTAAATAAAACTTTAGTATTTTTTTCTAAAGATCCTTCGATTAATAAATTTGCAAAAGTTTTTGCTTTTTCAGAGTGAGAACCGACAATAATTCGAGAAGGATAAAGACTATCGTGCAATGCTTTTCCTTCTCTAAGAAATTCTGGAACAAAAATAATTTCTTGACCGTCATATTTTTTATTTAAAATCTCTATATAACCTATTGGAAGTGTGGATCTTATGATTATTACTGCTGGGCAATTTTTTTTCTGTAATAAGTCTATGCAAGTCTCAATAGAGGATATATCAAAAGAATTATTAGAAACATCATAATTTGTGGGAGTTGCAATAATGGCGTAATCGAATTCTTCCAAATTGTTTGGAAGTTCAGAAACTGCTGATAATTCTAAACTTTTATTTGAAAGAAAATCATTTGCTTCTTTATCTTCAACAGGCGAAACTTTTTTATTAATTTGATCTATTTTTTTTTTATCTAAGTCATAGCAAGTTACTTTATTTTTTTGAGCCAATAAGATTGCATTAGCTGTTCCAACATAACCAAGACCGAAGACTAAAATATTCATTAATTATCAATTATAGATTTAAAGGGACAATAATATATTGGATTAAATAATCAAAGATATTTTACGATAAGGGGGTGGTCTGCCCACCCCCTAGGACAAATAATTTTATAAGCTTTTCAGGTTCCACTTATTCATTAGATTTTCAAAAAATCCTTGAGCTTTTTTTAGTTCAATCCAATGGTTAATGTAATTAATCCAAACTTGATCATTTTGATCAATTAACCAAGCAAGAGGTGTAGGAGATTTGGGTTTTTTAACTGGTACTATAGCCAGTTCTGGGTATGTTTCTACAAGTGTTGCTGCTTCAACATTAGAGGTAATATGTGCATCAGCTCTCCCAGCTAGGACTTCTTGAAAATCTCTTGCAGGAGACTCGATAGATTTGATCTTAGCATTTGGAAAATAACTTTTTGCTTGCATTTCTTGGGTTGTCCCAAGAGTAACAGCTACAGTTACATTATTTTTATTGATATCATCCCAGCTTTGAAATTTATTGATATTCTTTTTAAGAGTTAGGGGGACAGTAGCTAACTTAAAATAAGAGTTAGAGTATCCTGCAACTAAAGCTCTTTTTGGACTCAATGAGGCGCTTGTGGATATATCGTATTTATCTGCAGTAATTCCTGCGACTATAGATTTCCAATCTGTTGGGACTAATTCTAATTCAACACCCATATCTTGAGCTAGTTGCGTAACTACATCAATATCAAAACCAACATAAGAATTATTGGATGGGTCTTTCATAGACATAGGATTCCAATCACCCGTAGTTCCTACACGTAATTTTCCTGAGTCTTGGATTTTTTGGAGTCTTGATTCAGCATTAGCAAATCCAGTGAAGGCTAATAAACTGATTATGACAAATAATTTTTTAAACAATGCAATCTCCTTTTTTTTTTCATATATATATTGATACAAAGTTATCCTCTGATAGATCAAATGCGACACATGGGCTTAAAAAAAAAGAGGAAAAATATAATTTTTTCTTTTAAATAACACATGATTTATAGATGATACTGGTATATTGTATACCAGAAAAGTTAGGAAAGGAACATTAGTTCAATGTCAGATATAGAAATCGCAAGGGCTGCAAAAAAAATTCATATACGCGATGTAGCGTCAAAAATTAATATCCCAGAAGAAAATTTAATCCCATATGGGCACGACATAGCAAAAATTAACTTTGATTTTATTGAAAAAAGTAAATCTAATCCTGACGGAAAATTAATTCTAGTTACTGCAATTAGCCCCACTCCTGCCGGAGAAGGTAAAACCACAACATCAGTTGGGCTGAACGATGGGCTAAATGCTATTGGAAAAAAATCTATTGTATGCTTAAGAGAGCCTAGTCTTGGTCCAAACTTTGGAATGAAAGGTGGAGCGGCAGGTGGTGGCTACGCTCAAGTTGTCCCTATGGAAGAAATCAATCTTCACTTTACAGGAGATTTCCATGCAATAACTACAGCTCACAATCTTTTATCTTCATTAATAGATAATCACATTTATTGGGGAAATGAATTAGGCATAGATCAAAGAAGAATTACATGGGGAAGAGTTGTTGATTTGGGAGACAGGGCATTAAGAAAAGTTAATGTAAATCTGGGTGGTATTTCTAATGGTTTTCCAAGAGAAGATAAATTCGATATTACAGTTGCAAGTGAAATTATGGCTATATTTTGCCTAGCAACTAGCATAGAAGACCTTCAAAAGAAAATTGGCGATATAATTGTTGCTTATAAGAGAGATAAATCTCCTATTTATGCCAGAGATGTAAAAGCAGATGGTCCCATGACTGTTCTTTTAAAAAATGCTCTCATGCCTAATTTAGTTCAAACGCTCGAAAATAATCCTGCAATAATTCATGGAGGTCCTTTTGCAAATATAGCTCATGGATGTAATACTGTTATAGCTACTCAGGCTGGTTTAAAATTAGCTGATTATGTCGTTACAGAAGCTGGTTTTGGAGCTGATCTTGGTGCTGAAAAATTCCTTGATATTAAATGTAGAAAAGCTGGTTTGAAACCCAATGCTGTTGTTATTGTAGCAACTGTTCGTGCATTGAAGTCCCATGGTGGCGTGGCAAAGGCAGACTTAAATAATGAAAATGTAGAAGCGGTAAGAAAAGGTTTTGCCAATTTAGAGAGACACATTGAAAATATTCAATCTTTTGGATTGAATACTATTGTTGCAATAAATAGCTTTACTCTTGATACAGAAGCTGAGAGTAAAGTTATTACTGATGGATGTGAAAAATTAGGTGTAAAAGCAATTAATTGTTCTCACTGGGCTAACGGAAGTGGTGGCACAAAGGAATTAGCTGAAGAAGTTGTAAAAATAGCTGACTCCAGTGATACTTCAAAATTTACTTTTACATATGAAGATGATGCTTCGCTTGAGGATAAAATAAGGGCTGTAGCTCAAAAAATTTATAGAGCAGATGATATTGTGATCGATAAATCAATCAGCGATCAATTAAAAGGTTTTGAAGATAGTGGATATGGAAAACTGCCAGTTTGTATTGCCAAAACTCAATATAGTTTCTCAACAAACCCTGATCTTAGAGGAGCACCTAATGGTTTTACTGTTCCTGTTAGAGAAGTAAGATTGTCAGCTGGAGCAGGTTTCATTGTAGTAGTAACTGGTGCAATTATGACTATGCCTGGGCTCCCAAGAGTTCCAAGTGCAAACTCAATAATGTTAGATGAAAAAGGCTTAATTCAAGGATTATTCTAATTTATCAAATATATTCTCTATGCTACATTATTGGGGTATAGTTAAAATATGTACTCAAAAACAACCAATGGAGTGACAGTTACAGTTACACCTTACTTTTTAGATGACCAATCCTCTCCTCAAGAAGGTCATTATGTTTGGGCTTACCAAGTAAATATTAGAAATTTAAGTAATACAACTATGCAGCTTAATCATCGTAATTGGATAATAATTGATGCAAATGGAAAAATTATGAACGTTCAAGGAGAAGGGGTTGTTGGAGAATTTCCAACATTACAACCTGGTGAAAGCTTTGAATATACAAGTGGTACTCCCTTAAAAACTACTAATGGGATTATGCAAGGTTTTTATTTGATGTCCCAAGACAACGGTGAACAAATAAAAATTGATATTCCAGCTTTTTCATTAGACAGTCCTTATAATAAAAAAAACTTTCATTAATTAATATATGTTTAATATCAAACCTATTGCCTTGGTTGGTGGAACAGTAATATGTGCTGTAGGATTTCTTTTATTTATTCCATTAATAACTGAAATTATTTATAGAACTGAAAGTTGGCAATCATATGCTGTGCCAATTCTTCTTTATTTAATTGTTGGTGGCTCTCTTGTGATAATAAATAGAAGGGTAGAGCTAAAAATAACTAATAAAGAAGCTTTTTTAATTACCGTATTGTCATGGATACTTTTATCTATTTTATGTGCAGTACCTTTCATTTATACATATTCAAATTTAAGTGTTGTAGATGCTCTTTTTGAGTCAATGAGTGGAATTACTACTACTGGTTCAACTGTATTAAATAATTTGGATGAACTTCCAAAAGGAATACTAATTTGGAGGTCATTGCTTCAATGGCTTGGTGGAATAGGAATTGTAGTAATAGCGCTTTTCATTCTCCCCTTCTTAAGGATCGGTGGGATGCAATTATTCCATTTAGAGGGAGATGATCCCTATGAAAAATTTTTACCAAAAATTTCATCTGTAATTTCTAAAATTTTTTTAATTTATTTAATATTTACTCTTCTTCTAATATCTCTTTATTATATCAATGGGATGTCTTTTTTTGATGCCATTTGTCATAGTTTTACAACTATCTCAACTGGTGGCTTTTCAACACACAATGACTCTTTTGCTTTTTTTGAAAACTCAAATGTTTTACTTATTGCTATAATTTTTATGATAATAGGGAGTTTTCCTTTTTTAATTTTAGCTCAAACTAATATTAAAAATCCTTTTGCAGTTTTTAAAGACCATCAAGTAAGAGTATTCCTCTTAATTCTTATCTTATCTATTTCAACAATCTATCTTTTCGCTGAAAAATTTTTATATGGTGAAATTTTTGATAAAATTATAACAATATCTTTTAACACTATTTCCATAATATCAGGGACAGGGTACGTAAGTGATAATTTTGAAAAATGGGGCAACTACGCTTCTGTTCTTTTCTTAATATTGATGTTTATTGGAGGTTGTGCTGGGTCAACCACAGGAGGTTTAAAAGTATTCAGATTTCAAATATTATTTAAATATATTTTATTACATTTCAAAAAAATGCTTCAACCACATGCGGTAATAGCATCTCATTTTAATGGTAAAAAAATTCAAGACTCTACTTACGAGTCAGTGATGAGCTTCTTTTTTTTATATATGGTGACTTTTGCTATTTCAGCTTTACTTCTTTCTTTTAGTGGTCTTGATTTTTTAACTTGTTTTTCTGCAGCTGCTTCAGCCATTTCAAATGTCGGTCCTGGTTTAGGTGATATTATTGGACCAGAGGGAAGTTATTCAACTCTGAGTAACTATTCAAAAATAGTCTTAATCTTAACTATGTTTCTGGGAAGACTCGAAATGCTTACAATATTTATTTTACTTTTACCATTTTTTTGGAAAAACTAAATTATTTGTAAAAGTTTTTTGGATATATTTTTTAAACTTTGATGCATTAGGTTTAAATCTAAATTTTCTTGATCATTAATTGAAAAACTACCTGTTATTTCTCCAAATTCTTTAGAACCAACACTATGAATTTTTACTCTTTTAAGATCATTATCTGATTGAACTTTGAATTGTATTATTAAGTCTAAAGTAAATTTATAATACTTATCTTCTTTTATTCTCTCGATATCAATTTTTTTTACAGTAACATTAAGATCTCCATCAAATCCATCTGTTTTGATTTTATTATCGAACCAATATTCAATAATTTGAGTTATTTTTTTATCGTTTTTACTAATATTAAATTCTTCAAATTTTAATTTTTTTGTAACCGCATTAAATTTTACTTCATCATATTTAAATTTTTCAGGTTTTATAAATTGTTCTCCATTAATTTCACATCCAATAAAGGAGACAAATAAAAGAATAATTAAATATCTAGCCATTTTAAAATACCTCTCTGAGACACCATTCTATTATAGGCTTGTCTCATTACTATAGATTTCGGTCCCTTTATAACGTCCTCGGTAACTTCAGAGTTAATTTTTGCAGGAAGACAATGCATAAATACTGCATTGTCTTTGGTTTTTAGCATAAGGGAATTGTTTACTTGAAATTGATTAAGCATCACTTCTTTGTCTTCTTTATCGTTCATAGAATTAAATACATCAGTCATAACACAGTCAGCATTATTCAAAATTTTATCATCAACTATAAAATGATAATTTATTTTTTTAGATTTAGGTAAGTAATCTTTATTTTTCTCATATACTTTTTTATCGGTAAAAATATCAATGTATGTGTTTTCTAGAAAAGATATAACTTCTACTAAGCTGAATAAAACATTATTTATATCTCCCATCCAAACAATTTTTAAATTATTTGCATCTCCAAAATGCTCTTTTAAAGTAAAAATATCTGAAATGGCTTGGCATGGATGAGAGAAATCCGATAAAGCATTTATAATAGGTTTACCAAAAAATTTTGATGCTAATATTAATTTTTGATGATCATTAGTTCTAAATACTAAAGCGTCTAAATAACATGACATTATTTCAAAAGTATCTTCATATGACTCAAATCTATTTAAATTAAGATCCTCTAATCTTATATCAATAAAATTTCCTTGTAATTGATTGATCCCTACCTGAAAAGAAAGCCTAGTCCGAGTAGAATTTTTTTCAAATATAAGACCAATATTTTTTTGATTAAGACATTCATCAGTGCTTTCCTTTAATTTATCGGCATATGATAAAATCTCAAAAAAATCATTTTTTTTAATATCTGATATATTTAAAAGTGATTTCATATATATTAATTAAATTTTAAATAACTTACTGTAAACATAAAAATAGAAAACTAGTGATTAAAACTTTTTGAATAAACCATATCAAGCTTTTTAGACATAATGTCTAAAGTAAAAAATTTTTCAAATCTCATCCTAGAATTAGACTTTAATTTCAAATAATCACGTATTGGAAGTTTATTCATTTTTTCAATTTTTTTTGTCAAATCGGAAGCTTCATTAGTTTGATAAATATATCCGGTTTTTTTATTTTCGTTTATCCAACTAACTCCTGTATTTAAATTAGGGGATATGATTGGTAGCCCACTTCTTAGCGCCTCTACTAAAACTATCCCAAATGCCTCATTTCTCGATGAAGAAGTCATTAATAAGAAACTAGCATTTGACAAAAGTTCAATTTTTCTTTTTTCAGATATCCTTTCATATACTTTTGTATTTTTATATTTTTTTAATTTAGATAAATCTGATCCTATCAATACAAATTTATTGTTAGAAGATCTAATTATAATTTCTAGTAATGGTATTCCTTTATATGATCTATTTGAGCCAATAAATAAAATGTAATTTTTTCTATTATCTAATTTAATTTCTGATGGTTTTAAAATATAAGAAATGCCAATTGGTATTATTGAAATTTTATTTTTTTCAATTTTATTTAATACTTTACTTGTTTCTGCATATTTCTTACTAGTGGCAATTATTTTTTGAACATTATTTTTCAAAAAAATGATATTAAATGGTCTGTAAAAAAAATTTATAAATTTTTGTCTTATAATATCTGAATGATAAGTTACAACTATATTTTTATACCCAAATATTAGTAAAAACATTTCCATTGATGGCCATGGTGAATGAAGATGAATTAAATCTGACTTTTTATTAATATTTTTATAAATAAAAATTAATAAATCTATAGAAATTATATCTGAAGCATATGAAAGTGTTTTTTTGAAAATTATTTTTTTTTTATTATTGAATTTTTTATCACCAATACTTATTAAATAATGATCAAATTTATTTTTATTATTTATAATTGAGTCTATGTAGCTTTCTACACCTCCATGAGTAAAAGGATAAAAGGTTTTGTATAGATGATAGATTTTATTCATTTAAAGTTAGATAAATTTTAAACTGTTGATTTCTCTATATATATAGATTGACTTGGGAAAGCAAAATTTAATCCTATTTTTTCAACTTCATCTTTTATTTTAATAGCAAGGTCTTCTTTTATCTCTAAATATTTTTCCCAATCATTTGTAGATGTGAAACAATAAATTAAGATATCTATTGAACTATCATTAAATTTATCCAACCTAACAAATGATTTGAAATTATCATTCACAGTAAAGTTATCATTATCGTTGATATATTTGCTAATATTATCAGTGAAATCTTTAATTTGTTTCAACTTTGAATTATATTCTAATCCTATTGTCCAGACTATTCTTCTATTCTCTCTATTTGTGTAATTTAATATTGGCGCCTCAGCAAAGATATAGTTTGGAATAGTAATAGGAGTTGAGTCAAATTTTCTAATTAAAGTTGACCTGAAGCCAATATGTTCAACTGTACCTTCGGTATGCCCAGGTACATTAATGACATCACCAATATGAAAACGCTTTTCTAAAAGAATCATTATTCCTGATATTAAATTTTTAAATAAATCTTGTGCGCCCAATGCAACAGCTACACCAAAAAGTCCTAAGCCTGCTATGACAGGGCCTATCTTTATCCCCCAAACCTCTAGTACAGCAACTATTCCAAGAAAAATAATTAAATATTTCAATGAACGGACTATCCATAAAACAAGTGCTTTAGTTAAAATAGTTTCTAACCTATGAAAAAAATTTGATAGTGGTACTAAGGTTTGATGAATTAACCAAAAAACAAAAACAGTAGATAGAGTACTGTTAATTTTTTGTAAATACAGGCCTAGAGTTGATTGAATATCAAAATATAAAGTTATAGTTAAAAATACTAGAACAATAGGTAATAGCTTAAATGGTGGGATTAGGGCATCAAATAATTTGTCATCTAAATTATTAGATGTTTTTTTTACAATTTTTTTTACTTTGAGAACAACTATTCGAGCAAATACACCTCTAATCAAAAGTGCTATAATTAGTGAAAAAATAATTATACTAAAATCATATAAACTCACTCCAAATACACCGTTTTCTAGCACACCTTTTAACTGGAGATAAAAATTATTGATAACTGACATAATATTGAGAATCCTATATTACAATAAGCAAAAAAAAAAGCCGCATTAAGCGGCTTTTTTTTAAAATAATTTGGTTTTTTTTACATCATACCTGGCATACCACCGCCCATGCCGCCCATGCCGCCCATATCAGGCATAGCAGGGCCAGCGGCCTTATCTTCAGGCTTGTCGGTGATCATAGCTTCAGTTGTAGTCAATAATGCAGCTACTGATACCGCATCAATTAAAGCAGTTCTTACAACTTTAGTAGGGTCAACAATACCAGCTTTTACCAAGTCACAAAATTTACCAGACTGAGCATCAAAACCATGTGAGTTGTCTTTACTTTCAATTATTTTTCCAGCAATCACAGCACCATCATGGCCAGAATTTTGAGCGATTTGCTTTAATGGGGCCGATAATGCTTTTCTAACAATATCTACACCATATCTTTGATCATCATTCTCAACCTTTATATTTTTAAGAACATTAGTTGCATATAAAAGTGCGGTTCCTCCACCTGGAAGAATTCCTTCTTCAACAGCAGCTCTAGTCGCATGCATTGCATCTTCAACACGATCTTTCTTTTCTTTAACTTCAACTTCTGAAGCACCGCCAACTTTTATAACAGCAACACCTCCTGCTAACTTAGCAAGTCTCTCTTGAAGTTTTTCTCTATCATAATCAGATGTCGTTTCTTCGATTTGTTTTCTAATTTGATCACATCGAGCATCGATATCTTTTTTCTTACCTGTTCCTCCAACAATTGTTGAATTTTCTTTATCTACAACAACTCTTTTAGCCTTTCCAAGCATATCCATAGTAACAGATTCAAGTTTAATTCCTAGATCTTCACTAATGACTTGGCCGCCTGTTAAAATTGCTATGTCTTCTAACATCGCTTTTCTTCTATCTCCAAAACCAGGAGCTTTAACTGCTGCTATTTTTAAACCACCACGGAGTTTGTTAACAACTAGGGTAGCTAAAGCTTCACCTTCTACGTCTTCAGAGATAATTAGAAGTGGTTTGGTAGACTGAACAACTGACTCAAGCAAAGGAAGCATTGGTTGAAGACTTGAAAGTTTCTTTTCATGAAGAAGAATTAAACAATCTTCCATTTCTGCCTTCATTTTGTCAGCATTAGTGACAAAATATGGGCTTAGATATCCACGATCAAACATCATACCTTCTACTACGTCAAGTTCTGTATCTAAGCTTTTTGCCTCTTCAACAGTAATAACACCTTCTTTACCAACTTTTTGCATGGCCTCAGAAATCATTCCTCCAACTTCTGTATCTCCATTAGAAGCAATAGTGCCAACTTGTTGAACTTCTTTATCAGATTTAACTGGTTTAGAGTTTTTTTGGAGTTCTTTAATAATTGCATCTGCAGCAGTATCCATGCCTCTTTTTAAATCCATAGGATTCAAACCGGCAGCAACTGCTTTCATGCCTTCAGTTGCAAGCGCTTGACATAATACTGTAGAAGTAGTTGTACCATCTCCAGCTAGATCATTTGTTTTATTAGCAACCTCTTTAATCATTTGAGCGCCCATATTTTCAAATTTATCTGCTAGTTCGATTTCTTTAGCAACAGTCACTCCATCTTTTGTAGTTCTTGGAGATCCAAAAGATTTGTCAATAACTACATTTCGACCTTTTGGGCCCAGAGTTACTTTGACGGCATCTGCTAGTATATTTATACCATTTAGCATCTTGGCTCTTGCATCTGTACCAAATTGAATTAATTTTGCTGACATTTATAAATTTCCTTTCAATTATTTTTGAATAATTCCCATGATGTCAGACTCCTTCATTATAAGAAGTTCTTTTCCATCAATTTTTACTTCAGTGCCAGACCACTTACCAAATAAAATCCTATCACCTTTTTTTACGTCTAAAGCAACAATTTGGCCATTTTCATTTCTAGCACCACCACCAACAGCAATTACTTTACCTTCCATTGGTTTTTCTTGAGCTGTATCAGGGATAATGATACCACCCTTCGTTTTATCTTCTTGACCAACTCTCTCAACTAAGACCCGATCATGTAAAGGTTTTAAATTCATTTTTTACCTCAATCTCTTTATAAATAAGTATGTTTTATTAGCACTTATATAGTCTAAGTGCTAAATGTATATATTGAGATAATCAAATTATTTATATTTTCAAGTCCTATATATAATTTTTATCAAAAAACATTGCACTTTAGCCAATTTTAATGAAATATGCTTTTGAGTATGGTTGAGAAAAATGATGTAAAATTAGGTAATCGCCTTTCATCATTAAGAAAAAGAAAAAGAATGACTTTAGATGAATTGTCCTCTAAGTCTGGTGTTTCTAAATCAATTCTCTCCCAAATAGAAAGAGACTTATCAAATCCAACTGTTTCGACTATTTCAAGAATAGCTAAAGCTCTCGAAGAAAATTTATCAGATTTTTTTTCAAAAATAGATTTAGAGGATTCTTCGACCATTGAAAAATCAAAAGAAATGCCATCTATAACTTCAAAAGATGGGTTATGTGATCTGATGATTTTAGGTGCCGGTGAAACTGTAAATTGGTTACAGTGGTATCTTTTATCAATGCAGCCTAATGGTGTACTAGACTCATCCTCGCACGGCCCTAAATCTTTCGAAAACTTAACTGTTTTAGAGGGAGAAATAGAAGTTGAAGTAAACGAAAAAATAGAAAAAGTTAAAAAAGGTGATACTTTTCGTTTCCAAACAAATAAAAGGCATATTATAAAAAATTCTAAAAAAAAGAAATCTAAAGTTTTAATGATAAATTATATTGATCCTATAAATGGTTCTTTTAATTAAAAATTGATTACAGAGAAATTTCAAAAGCAACTAGTTTTACTTGGTGGGGGTCATGCAAATATTCAAGTATTAAAAAAATTATGCATGAATAAGTATCATGGTCTACATACTATTTTAATAAACAATGAATATGAAGCAACTTACTCTGGATTAACTCCTAGTTTTATTCAAAATCAAATTAATAAAAATGAAATTTTAATTGACCTTCAAAGATTATGTTTCAATGCAGGAGCCATTTTTATCAAAGATATAATTATATCTTTAGACACAAATTTAAAAATTATTGATCTTAAAAATCATCCATCAATAAGTTACGATATCTTATCAATTAATACAGGATCAATATCTAATAAAAGTAATATCCAATTTCATAAAGAGGCTATTGTTTTTTTTGTTAAACCAATTTCATTTCTAGTCAATCAATTAGAAAAAATTGATGAACTCGTACAAATAAAAAATTCTTTGACGGTTATTGGTAGTGGTATTGCTGGTTATGAAATATGTTTTGCCCTTAAACAAAGATATCAAGATGAAATAGAAATAAATTTAGTTAAATCAAGCAATATCAAGGAAAAGAATATTAATAGATTTAGTCGCAAAAAAATAGCTGAAATATCAAAAACATTAGGAATTATTGAGAGAAAAGGGGTTGCAGAAAAAATAACTAATAATGAAATTATCTTATCTAATGGGGATAAATTTCTAAGTGATATCAATTTAATTTCAACTGGTGCATCAATGCCTGAATGGCTTAAAAAGACTTCTTTAGAAAAAGATGAAAAAAAATTTTTATTAACTAATGAATATCTTCAAAGTTCAAAATATAAAGATATTTTTATATCAGGCGATTTAGCCAGTGTTATAAATTATATTAGACCAAAATCTGGAGTTATGGCAGTTAGGCATGGGGAAGTATTAAAAAATAATATTTTTAGAAAAATACAAAATAAAAATCTAATTAAATTTAAGCCTCAAAAAAACTGGCTTTATATAATTAATACTTCAAAAAACAAAGCTCTCCTTAATTATTTCTTCTTTTCATTTCATAGTGAATGGTGCCTAAAGTTAAAATTATTTATAGATAGGGCTTTTATGAAGAGGTTTGAATTTCCAAATAAAAGATTAATGAAAAAAAATATTTACTACTTAAATAATTCAGAAAAAATCCATAAAATGTACTGTCAAGGATGTGGGTCCAAAGTTTCAAAAAATAACTTAGTAGATTTTTTACACAAAGAAAATGATAATCTTGAGTTATCTGATTCAACTCAAATTTCATTTCAATCCTCTTCAATCCTACAAACTATTGATCATATAAAACTATTTTCTTCATTTAATCCGTATGACTTTGGAATTATAAGTTATTTACACTCTCAAAATGATATTCTTGCAGCAGGTGGAGAGGTAATATCATTCAGTGTCTCAATTGGGTTACCCTATTCAGAAAAAAAAATTGAAAAGTTTTATTTAGAATATTTTATGAAGGGTATTCAGTCTCAAAGCAATATAGATAAATCTATTCGTGCCTCTGGACATAGCTATCAAACAAATGAACCGGGAATAACAATTAATATGAATGGGGAAATTGTTCATCAAAGTAAAAAAAATCAAGCAGTTGAGGGTGATCTAATTTATTTGTCAAAACCTCTAGGTACTGGGTATTTGTTAGCTAGTTATTTTGAAAATTCCAATCAACTTAATGTTGAAGACCTAAAAGTCCTAAAATATTGGCTTAAAAAAGGTAATCTTCAAGTTGTTAATATTGCTAGAAAATTTGGATCTAAAATAATGACTGATATCAGTGGTTTTGGACTTGCATCTCATTTATCTGATATTTGTCGTGCTTCAAAAGTATCAGCAGAGATTAATCTAATTAATACTCTTTTAATAAATGATAATCTTGAACTTCTAAATAAATACAAAAGCACTGGATTTGAGAATAATTACCAATCCTCAAGTCTCAATGTAGAAGTTAAGGGCAAACAAATTTTAGAGAATATTCTCTATGACCCTCAAACTAATGGGCCAATGCTATTTTCTATTAGTGAAAATCATAAAAATACTTTTGAAACTGAATGTGAATCAAAGACAAATAACATACCTTTGTTATTAGGAAAGTTTATACAATCTGAGGATAAATTGATTATATGTTCTTAGTAGAAACTATTTCATTAATTTTTTTTTAAATAAAAAAATAAAGATAACCATAGAGATCATTAATCCTAAAGGTAAAATGTATTGTGGTTCTGCAATTAAAGATAAACTTATAGCTGTGTTTGTTATAAAAATTTCTTCTAATCCCTGTCCTATACTTCCAAAAATAAAAGACCAGGGAGCTAGCCCAATTAAAGTAGTGTAAAAAAATTTTTTATTATTAGGACCAAGACCTGCTAAAATTAAATTTTGAGCAAAGAAGGGGACACCAGGAATTAATCGTATCAATAGCATTAATTCTAAGTCATTTTTATTAAAGTAATTTACAATAAAGGAATATCTATTTAAAAGATTTTTTTTTATAAAATCTAAGAAAAAGAATTTAGCAATAATAAATATACCAAAAGCTCCTATTGTCCCCCCTATTATTGCTAAAATAGCTCCAACCCAGGTGCCAAATAAAAAACCGCTAATCATTGACAACAAAGATGCCATAGGAAAATTACATAAAATTAAAATGCTATAAAAAAAAAGAAATATGAATATTGAAAATAAATAGTTATGAGAAATATAATATTTTATGTTTTCGATGTTATTAAAAAGAGTTTCTAGTCGAAAAAAATCTTTATTTAAGAAATATATTGTCCATGTAATAATAATTACAATTAACAAAACTAATAAGCCTTTTTTTTTGGAAGATTTCATCATATCAAAAGCATTTCTAAAGAGGGCAATATTGAATTTAATTGAAATCCTAGAGACTGGATTGAGCCATTCAGTATCAAAAATCCTGTTAAAATTAAAATACATCCGGTGATTAATTGAAAGTATTTAAGAAATTTATTCAAATTTTTAATTAAAAAAACAAGTCTGCCAAACAACAATCCTATAAGCGCAAAAGGTAGGGCTAAGCCCATTGAATAAAATGTAAGTAATATTGTTCCATTAATAGAGTCATTAATAGCTATGGCTAATACAGATCCTAAAATGGGGCCAATACAAGGGCTCCATCCAAAGGCAAAGGCTACTCCTATTAAGAAAGGAAATAAAGGTTTATTTTGAAATTTTTCGAAATTGACCTTTTTTTCAAAATTCAAAATTGGTATTTTAATAAAACCTATAAAAAATAAACCTAATAAAATAATTAATAACCCAGATAAAAAATTGAGTTGTTTTTTGTAATCGAAAAAAATATCA
>MDSZ01078865.1_pt1 | contig 15869 bp, 8 predicted proteins | sample 811201 | NCBI WGS metagenome assembly MDSZ01 (sample SAMN05326647, study PRJNA326480) | marine metagenome | isolation source: seawater | place: Indian Ocean: North | collected 2010
CCTACTCGTTCCAAGCTCCAGTGGGCCACGTGAGCGAAAACCTTCCTGAGCCAGATGTCATGGATATATTGGGAGTCGAACCTCCCGTAGAAGAGATTATGGAAAAGAACCCCCACTCTAGTCTATTGGCCGATCTGGAAGAAATCCCAGAGCAAACTTCTGAAAAATCCGAGTTTACCAGTGTCAGGAAGAATTGCCAGAAGTGTTCAAGGCCATTTGAAATCTCACTCCCCCAAGATGTCCTAGAAGCTTATACAAACTGCCCTTACTGCGGTTCTGAGGAGCTTGTCAGCATGAGAGAGCACTCCTGAAACCGAGATAGTAATTGGTACAAGCAAGGCAATACCATATAGCGCACCTCTAGGAGGTGCGACTCAGGATGGGGCAAGAAATGGGCAATAACTCAGGCAGTCCTTCTTCAGGCAGGATTACTATTTTGCTAGTATTCCTGTTCCTAATACCACTTTTCTCCCCTTTCACAAGTGTCAGTGGAGAGCCAAGAATTGAGTCGGAGGACTTCGGAGTCCTTGAAGAGCTGGGACAAATGCTGGATGAGAGAGGGGAGCTCTTGAAAACAAACTCAGTCTCCCCTGTCGCAGAGCCTAGGATAGAATCAATTAGGGAATCCGTGAAGTCGTCTGACACATCGAGTGTTATTTCTGAGGCAGGACCTTCCATTGATGGACTCTCCATGGTCCAGACCTCTCCTCCTGAATCAGCCCATCCCGCACCATACGATCTGTTGATGAATGGATCCAATCGTCCACCGGGATTCGTGGAGAATATCTGGCAGACACTTTTCAACATCACGGACTACGTAATCTGGACTCAGTATGAGGACAAAGAAGGCAACATCACTGAGGAAATAGAAGTCGTCTCTTTCAGTGCCTCCCTTCTGTCAATATTGAACACAAATACAGAGGCCCTACTCCATTCAGTAGATGTAGACGGAGACGGAGACGATGACATTCAGGTCGGTCTGAAGGTCGATGTAGAGTTCGTAGGAGGCTGGGGAATTGAGGGAGACACTCTCTGGATCGAGCCTGGAATAGAGTTCACCGTCCGTGAAGTCGGAGGGAGCTCCTCAGATCCAGATTGGCAGGACATGGATTCATTGACCGTCTCATTGATCAAGGCATTCACATATTCGGACTCTGGAACGATTCTGAATCTTGGCGAGGGAGAGACCTATGTGTGGGTAATCGACTCTAGATTCACCACACCTCCTAACGATTTCAAGTTCGAAGTAGGAATTGAGAGATTCTACTTCGACCTCTCTGAGGCCGCATTCGGTTTCGGGCAGGCCCTTCTGACTCTCCTCACACTCGGTTTGGGCGACTCTCCATCAGAATCAGGCATCTCCTTCGCAGCAATTTCGTCCCCATACTCCCTAAGATTCGAAAACGAAGGTCAGGACGAGTGCTCGGATTCATACGACCCCTCTGAGCTGATGACTAGGAGCTCTATCGAAATCTCCTGTGGAGTTTCAGCTGGTTTCGGGTATATTCACTTCGCACCTCCAGACGATAATTCGAATAGAAAGATGTGGGAGCTAGCATATCTTGAGGCTAGGTTCCACCCCCATTCCGAGTCTGATAGGCTACCTACTTCGGCAGAGATAGTGATCAGGACCGATAGTGTTCTTCCATCTTCTTCCGGAATCCAAGGTGAAAAGAGCCTAACTACAATTGAATACTGGGCTGACCGCAGATCAGACGTCCATATTCACTTCCACGAGGATCGCTCAAATCTCCCTGAATCAGATTCTGACGAAACATCAAGGAACAAAACCGACTCATTCGGTTGGCTCAGAGGGATGCCTGCAGGCTCGCTCTCTGAGAGCGAGATTCAGAGAGCATTCAGGATGCTTGGTTCCGCCGATCAACCTGAATTACCGGGTTCACTACCTAACAGGCTAGGATTGATAATCGGAGTAAAGAACTTCACTCGAGATACAAGCCAGAATGTAGACGATCCGACACTTCCAGTTAACCCTGCAAATCCACCGGATAGCCTTGTTGTAATTAGATCTGTGCAAAAGATTCAGTCATTGGAATACTACTCTTGGTTCTCAAGAGGGGGCTCGGATTACGATCACAGGAGAATACACATTTTTGCCGAAGAAATCCCTTCAGCAATAGCAGTTTACGGTTCATTCGGACTAGGGGGAGCAAGCGAATCAAACGATTCTTTGGATAATCCCGATAATCTAGATTTCATTTCAAAAATAGTAGATTCGGTAATCCTAAACGTCGTCGATCTTTTCCTTGACGTCGGCAACATCCTAAACAACATCCCATCCACAATAGTTGAGCTAATCAGCGGAGGCACCGAGTCTCAGGACTTCGCTGGAAGAGAGATTTTTCTCCTAATGACGGACAGTTGGCTCCAGTCAAGGATAAAAATCCCAATCAAGGAATTGATTTTGCAAATCGGGTCTTCGGACCACCCAATAGTCAGTGGAAACCACCTTCTCCTGGCAAATGACAAGGGATTGGATAAGATACAGACCGATCAAGGTCTGTTGGACCCGCTAGTTCCAGTTGCCGCTAGTATTAATTTTTCAGGCCTCCAATCATTTTCTTTCTCTGATTCCGAAATATCAGGGGGGCAGATCGTCTCCCTAAACACGATTTCAGAAGAATCATTGAGCTTCGCGTACATTGGCCACAATTCCAGCTCAATCCAACCATCAGAGTATCAAACCGCTTGGTTCTCGGATCTACCCAATAACATCACAATTTCGTCTACTCCGAATGGCGTGGATTACACCTCATCATCTCCAATCGACTCCATAGTATACACAGGATTCGATGGCTCTCAGAGACAGGCCGCAAGAATTACCCAGTTTCCCAAGACATTTTCCTCCACAACCGGTTCTGTCACTTCGTGGTTTACCGATTCACCAATTGGCCTAATAGAAGCTCAGCTTAGCGACTCAGACGATCCACTGACAATGAATGGGGACCATTTCCTATTCCACCATAACCCAAGCGACAACACCTCTTCGCTGTCCACGGCAGTATCCGGATTGAGCGAGGTTGGTTGGATTCCACCAGCACAGGAGGGAGCCTCTGGAAAGGCAGGATTGGGTACTGCTTTCGCAACAATAGAGGGGGGAAACTCCATGTCGATAAATATAGGAAACGCTCCTACAAACGAACACCTTCCACTTTCAGCAATCGCCGAGATTAGTCCACTTCCTTCCAGCATCTCGGTTGAGATTCCAACTTCTTCAGAAGACGGACCCTCACTTGACATCCCTGAGTTCAACTCATCCATGGGGCTATCCGGAGTGGCATTCTTCATTGCTGGATTCTCAGACCTTGGGAGATCTGTAAATGGGGTCTTGTCTGGAATCACCACCGATATTTCAACTGGATCCCAGTCTCAGAATACTAACTTCTCATTCTCTCTCGGATTAGATGCAAACTCTGAGTTTGACTTAGTCGTAGAGTCCTCAATGGGCGAGGGTAGCGTTGAAGAGCCCGACTGGGTACACGGGATGTCACTCTCATCTGCATCTTCAGGGATTGAACACGGGTTCCACCTAAAGACGTGGATTCCAAATCTGCCTGCGACGGTGGACCTATCAGTCTCAAGAAACTCAATCCCAGATGGAGAGTCATATGCAGTATCTATTGGTTTAGAGGGTTGGAGACCTCATAACTCTGAATTTATCATTTCCTCCAAGGGGGTAAACGGACAGGATTTGTTCGTAACCATAGAAGGCTTGGAAGTAGGAGAGCCGACTTCTGTTCTGCTGGACGCCGTTTTCAGGATCGAGGAAGTCGGGGGAATAACAAGAACTTCCACATCAACGATGTATGCGATGTCCAATAGATTGGATTGGTTCCATGCCCAGATTATCGACAGACAAGCTGGAAGTAGGACAGAAATGATGGTCCAAGACATTCCAGAATCAATAGCGATAGAGGCCAGTATAGGAACTGCAATTTCGATGGATGTCACAGTCCCCGAACAATATAGAATTGACGATATCGGCGTCGGCTCGATAATGATTCAGCAGATGCAGTGGATGGATGGTGCATGGTGGCCTGCCACGATGTTCCTGACTCAAGTCCCCGGATCAATGAATCTCACAACAGAGCCTGATTTGGACTTCGACATCACGAAGAACCTCGCCTTCCAAGGACTTCCTATTCTGGACTTCTCTGCATCTAGTGAAGGGATGTCACTGTACATCGAGGCAAAGGGAAGGGCAATCAATAGCAAGGGGGACGTAGTCCTTCTAGCCGAGGGTCTCACAGACAGGCTATCTGTGAAGCCAACTGACTCCTTCGGGCTGAACATTAGATCAGGTGGAGATGGTGTCGATAGACTGTACTTCAGAGTTACAGGAATCCCAACGATGCGACCAGTGACTTTGGACGAGATGGAGGCCCTTGGGGAGGGATTGAAGAGCGCAACCATCCAGATTCATGAGTTCGGGAAGGTAACCCCAGAAATACCAGGCTACCAAATTATTGAGGTTTCAGATGTCCAAGGAGGGAGGATAATCATCTCTGCGCGGGTATCTGCTGAGGTGGAAGGATTCGAAGCCGACCTCCGAGGAGTATTGTTGGACGCTCAGATTACGGGGGGAATCCCATCAGGGACTACGTTGGGCGTGAACGGATTCGCCTCTGACCTCTCTTTGCTAAACAAGATCCCAGGTCTTTCGGGTTCGACGAGTCATTGGATGGCAGTAGAACCTGTCTCATCAGGGGTACTTACTGTGTTAGCGACTATCGGGAGTGATTCATGATGGGGAATGAGAGGGGGCAATTGGCAAGGATTTCCGAATCGGACTCTGAAAAGGCTCAGGTAATCATAGAGAAGCTTGGAGATATTGCCGAAGAGGTAACTCCCAGGAGGGTAGTCTTCGCCTCATTAGTTGCCCTGATAATCTCCTTGGCTTCTTTGTTCGCTCTCGTTTGGGTTATTCCCTATGACAATGTGAATATCGAGGTGGTATACATGCAGTCTGGATCTGGGCATGTAGTTCTTGCCGAACTGGACAACAAGGGAAGCCGTTCCATAGAGGACGTAAGCGTCACAATGAGGTTCCTTGATTCTGAAGGGGTTGAGATTGACAGACACGATTTCTACATTTCAGAACTTCCTGCTCACAGCTCTATCTCAAACACCCCTTCAGACGATCTTGAGATGATAGTTCTGGGGGAGTCGGTTTGGGAGAACTACGAGATTGAGATCACCCTTGAGTACAGGTACTATGGTGGGGAGAAGGGACCCATGACTTGGACTCATGAAGTTGGGTATTGGGTATCCGACGCATTCGTTGACGAGTCCGATTTCGAGGTCTTCTAGGAATTCAGAAAACAATTATGACGATTGACCCATAGTATCAAAGATAATCAAAAGGGAGAGAAAGAAGATGCAGAAGCAAATTGCCACCCTAGTGCTGCTTCTCTTCTTATCATCCACACTTTCTCTAGCAATCCAGGTTGATCATGACTCAGACAGGCCAGACTCAGAGCTACCCAATGAAATCACTAGGATAGAAATCTCACCGGACAAGAACAGCATCAGGGATCTTGGCATACCTGAGATTTCTGAAGGTATAGAGATGCAGAGGGAGACACGAGCAGACTCGTCGATTGGAACCTTCAACAGTCATGGACTGATGACAAGAGAGGGCATACCCGATTACCTGATGGAGTTCAGAAAGGATTTGATGATTGTCCTCATCTCCCCCAATACTGGCTTATGGGATGCTAGAATTGGAATCCACGAATCGGCTGAAGTCGAGGTAAGGACCACAATACCGCCATCAGGATTTCTACTACAGGGTAGTAGCAGTGAACTTGAGAGAGTCAAAGCCCTCCCGTTCATAGAATCGAGCCATGCCGTACCCCTTGCTATGATTGTCGATGAACAACTTTGGGATTCTCAGGGTTCTCATGAAGTCGAAATGATTGGCTGGAAGGACGATGATCTCGTCAGACAAGACAAACCAGGAATGGGTTTTTCCGGTTCCCTGCAGCAAACTGCCCAAGAATTCCTAGAAGGAGAGTGGTCCCCCGCTACGGGAATTCACTTTGGCAGCGTCGATGCTTCTAATCTATACGAGTTAGCAATGAGGGCCGAGGTGGCCTTCCTTTCGAAAACACTAGAGTTGACCACATCCAACAACATGGTTCGAAACCACATGGAATCTGGTTCGGTCGAGAATTACTTCTTCACGGGCTTGAACGGTAGCGAGCAGAGGATCGCAGTCGCCGACTCTGGTATAGATCACGACCATGGAGACTTCGGTAACAGAATTGTCCAGAAAGTCGACATCGCAAACGATGGATCTACCTCGGACCCAAGCGATGGACACGGCACTCACGTAGCTTGCACCGTTCTGGGTTCGGGCTTCCGCTCATCAACTACGAACTACAGAGGAGTGGCCCCAGAGGCAGAGTTGTACATGCAGGCCATGGAGGACCAGAACACCGGACAACTGTCCAGTATTGGTGTATATTCACTGTTGAATTCTGCTTACAGCTCAGGAGGAGCAAGAATCCACACAAACAGTTGGGGGAGCTTGAACTCTGGAGGTTCCTACACTACTCAGTCAGAGGATGCCGACGACAGGACCTCGACATGGGATCAGTACTGGAGCTACGAAGGAATGACAGTCCTCTTCGCTGCTGGAAACGAGCGCGATGACGGGATTTCCCCGCCGGGGACTGCGAAGAACGTAATCACAGTAGGGGCCCACAAAAACAGGTATGAAACCAGTCCTGAAGATAACATGTACTACTGGAGCAGCAGAGGGCCGACCGACGATGGGAGGATAAAGCCAGACATAGTGGCAGCAGGACAGGATGTTAGATCGTGCAAAGCTCAGGAGGCTTCAGATGCCCCGGACAACCTGAATGATCAGTGGTACGTTGAGTACAGTGGCACGTCGATGGCCACCCCTGCAGCAGCAGGCGCATCAGCTCTAGTGAGGGAGTATCTGATTGAGATTGCAGATAGGCCGGAGCCCCAGGGTTCTTTGGTGAAGGCTATGCTTATCCTCGGAGCAGAGGATATGGGGACAAGGGACATCCCTAACAACGAAGAGGGTTGGGGAAGACTGAACCTAGTAAACACCCTCCTCCCCTCAAATGGCGATATAGGGGTCTTCGTAGATGACAGGAGCAGACTATCCAGTGGACAGGAGGCATCTTACAACTTCGATGTGACTCGTGCTGGAGAACCTCTGAAGGTTGTTCTTGCTTGGTCGGACTATCCTGGCTCAACCTTCTCACAGACCCAACTCAGGAATAATCTCGACCTTGAAGTGACATCCCCAAATGGGGCAGTCACATACCTAGGAAACGACTTCTTGGACGGCAGGTCAACTACTGGTGGGTCCAAGGACAACAAGAACAACGTCGAGGTCGTCCTCATTGACTCAGCCTCTACCGGAATATGGAACGTCAAGGTGAAGGACTCATCGCACGGAGGTAGTAGGACCTACCAGCCGTTTTCAATAGCAGTTAGGGGCGTCAACGTGAATGACCTAACCCCCGACCCTTCGATCGTATCCGACTCATTTCTAATTAGACCTCAAATACCACAAGTTGGTGAGCAAGCAGCATTCTCGGTGGATGTTTCCAATCAAGGATCCGGGTCCTTCCCTACGGCCTTCGTCAGTGCCCATGTAAACGGGCAACTTGTTGAAACCAAGACGATCGGAATGAACCCAGGAGAAGTAGCCACCCTGGAATGGGACTGGATTCCAGACGCCTCTGACAAGGGCCAAGCTCAAATCAGAATTGAGATCGATCCAAACGATCAGCTTGAGGAGATGGAAGAGAACAACAACATCCTAATTGCGACCGTAAACGTTAGCGCTCCCGGAATTCAACCGTCCTCGGAAACACCTTGGATCACGCTAGGGGATCCCTCTGCTACAACCACAACTTGGGAGATTCAAATGACCAATCTGGCTATGTTCGACACAAATGCCAGTATTGAGGCTTCAGCCCCAAAGCGGACAATCGATGGAGCTTCTTTCGATTGGTTCAAGAGCTTCGACAAGTACTATGTCGCCCTGGGGCCCTCAGCTTCGACCACGGTAAATCTAACTCTGGTGCACCCAGCACCTCCAGACCCGGGGACATACTCAATGATGATCACAGCTACTGACGAGGACTTTGACGTAGAATCAAAGTTGGAGATCTTCTTCGACGTTCCAGTTCTAGCCCAACCAGACGTATCCCTTCCTTCTGAGACAATCATCGTCGATTACCAAGAGCCATCAAATACATCCTTGGAGATTTTCAATCGAGGAAACGGTGCCCAGGCCTACGACTTGGAACTAACATCCCCAGCTGGCTGGAACGTAGGCCTTGTCGATCTGGGACCATTCCAGGGATCGAAGCAAGGCTCCACTGGGACCTTGGCGAAGGATGGATCGATCAGTGCACGAATCACCATCACCCCACCAGGGGTGATGCTCGAGGCCGGGACTACATTCATCGCCCAGATGAAGGTAAAATCAAGAGTAAGCTCAGAGGTATGGAACTACGACTTGCCACTAGTGATAAATGCTGCAGATTCTATCGAGTTCAACCCCGCTTCCGGGCTTACAGAGGGAGAAATTGCCGCCGATTCCCTTCATGAGATCTCAGTGCAGATCTCCAACAAGGGGAACAGAGAGATGGTTCTGAATCCAATCGAGAGATCGATTCCAGGGGGTTGGTCAGTTCAAGGAGGACTGAACAAAGTGACAATACCAAGGGGTTCATCGGCTCAATGGTCTTTCTCCATACAGGGAAACGGACTCGCAGAGAGCGGATCTGTGGAAATTAGGTTCCTGGTGGAGGAAGGAGATTTCTTCGATTGGAATACTACCATTGAAGCAGTCTCAGGAGCCGACCCATCATTGTCTTTCAATGAAGTGGTTTTCTACGAAGGGCCTAATTTCGACTCTGCAAACTCGGTTCTCGGGCTTGGTGCCCACCCTGTGGGGAAGGAGTTTGAATTGGGATGGAAAGTCGATAACGAAGGAACCTCTAATTGGGATCCAACAGCTACTTTGGTTCTTCCCGGAGAAGACTGGGAATCTAGCTGTTCCATTGAACCGCCCAGAATTCCTCCCGGATCTTCAAGTAATGTCTGGTGTTCGATAACCATCCCTCTAAGCGAGGGAGCGGGCTCTGAGCCAGAGGTAACTCTGGTTCTTTCCGGGGACGGTTTAGAAGTGAGTGAGCAGTTCTCACTTCTAGTTGAGACTATACGTGAGGTGGAGTGGTCTGTAATCGACATCCAAGAGACCCATGAGGGGGAGAAAACCACTCTGAACTTGGAATTGAGGAACATAGGGAACACCGCGATTTCAAGCAGGTTCCTAACAGACGGACCCGAAGGGTGGGACATTAGGATTCTGGATGGAAGACTAGTGACACTTCAACCAGGAGAATCAAGATCAGTCCATCTAGAAGTTACTCTCAACTCGGGATCAGGAGGGATCCTGAACATCACCCTGGCCGAATCCGAAGACGTCATCGGACAAACGAAGTTGATTGACCTGGAAGGCTCTTCTTCACCAGACGAAGGAATGGGGATATTGGGATACATGGGCATACTGTTTGCACTCCTTTCCGTATCAGCGGTATCGGCTACACTGGCATTCACTAGAACTGGAGGGAACCTCCAGTCCGCCAGGAAATTAATGTCCACGAGAAGTAAACGAGCCTCCTTACAAACCGAATCCGTAGAGAATTCAAACGAGAAAACCACATCTATAGATCAAGATACGTTAATTGAGAGGCAGGAAAAGGAAAACCCTTCCCCTAGACTGCAGAAACATGAAGATTACCCGGGTTGGCTCTGGGACCACTCGAAGGAGGAGTGGGTACCAGATCCAGATTACGAGCATGGCGACAACTAGCTATCTCCATGCCCACTACAACTGTGGTTTTTGTCGCACTCGGAGCCCGAAGCCCTTAGAGGGGCGAATGTCTCGGTCAAGCAATGAGAAGGCCGGATTCAGCCATTGTTCTGGTGATAGTCATGCTCTCCTCTCTCCTTTCCACGCCTGTTTCCGCGGCAGCCTCGCTATCAGTAATGTCCGATTCCATAGCGGAGACGGCAACTACCGACAATCCAGCTGAATACACAATCACCGTAGTAAACGATGGCGATGAGGACCTCACTGTTACCCTTAGCTCGTCCCAGCAGGATGGGGCAAACTGTAACGGTTTTTCATCAACTATCGAAACCACACCATTCTCTTTGGGTGAAGGAGAATCTGAGCAAAAGACACTCACCGTGACAGTAAACGATCAGGCATCGGGGGAATGCATCACCACAGTTACTGCTAATGGAGTCCCCTCGGCTCTTGGGGCATCTGTCCAAGACGACATCGAGGTAACCACCTCCGCAGAGGGAGGAGGACAATACTCGGTCCTATTGGAACACAAAAACCCCAGCAACGGAGTGATAACCTATGATGGGGATGACGACGAGGTCGTTTGGACAGTGGATGTGAAAAATACAGGAGAGAACGACGCTACCGTACAGCTTTCCATGGCATCCTCGTCAAGTTGCGACTCCGATGGCCTCGAAGCGACTGTAAATCCACAACAGATGCAACTATCTTCGGAAGAATCCGAGGAGGCAGAGGTCACGGTAACTCTGGAAGAAGGAAGCTCCACAGAATCGGGTAATCACTGCTTCATCCTGGAAGCTACGGTATCCAACGATCCAAACAGCCTAGACCAAGCGAATGACAGCCTTGAGGTAAACCTCAAGATCCCCGAGGTCAAGACCTGTGACTCTGATCTGCAATTTACCTCCCACAACCTTGATCCGGGTCAGACTGCGAGCAACTCAATTTCTATTTCGAACACCGGAAACACGGCTTGGACGGTGACCGCTTTCGCAATGTCGGAGGGGGTTGACGTGAGCGAATGGGTGGATTTCGAGACTCCGACTAGCAGGCTTCTCTCGGAGCCAGGAGGATCCCAGGACTCAACACAGTTCGACTTCGATATTACCCCAGATGACTCGGTAGAGCCCGGAACTTTGGATGTATACATACAAGGTAGGGCTGGTAGCTCCATTGGCTGCGAGTCTCTACTCAGGGTGAACCTGGGGCAGGTTCACGACGCCACCCTTTCCCTTTCGGACTCAACGGTTAGCAACGTGGACCCAGGCTCAACTGCATCCATATCAATGCAGGTCACAAACACTGGAAATGGTCAGGACAACTTCGCGATAGGCGTCAAGGATTTGCAACCCGGTTGGCAGGTTGAGATTTCAGAGACATATATCACATTAGATGGGAGGCACTGTTCTTCACCCACCAGCTGCGATAGGAGATCCGTCCAGGTCCAGATTTCCGTCCCATCGGATGGAAAGGCAGGCATCGAGTATCCCGTGACGATGTATGTTAATTCACAGGGAGTAACATTGGATGAGGTCAGTGCCACAGTTACTATAGCTGCTGTACACGAGGGCAGTATAGAAGTTCGTTCCGACTCCCAAACGGGAAGATTCGGAGACTGGGTCTCTTTCCCTATTGACATCACCAATACGGGGAATACCCAGGATACATTCTTCTTGGACTCGTGTGATCCAAATGTCTCCCCCTCATGCGAGGGGACCAAATGGGAAACAAAGTTCAAAGATATCCAAGGCAACTCAATTTCCCAGATATCTCTAGAATCCGATGAGACCTCCCTTGTTTACCTGGACGTTCTAGTCTCAGACAACATAAACAACAACTCAGAGACCTTTGAGGCTAGGATTGGAATTTTCGGTACTGATATCATGATGAAGGAGCTTCTGACAGTGACGGTCTCCAACTTCAACTACAGCATGTCAGTGGCATTCGAGAGCCCCGGGGAGGACCCATCAATGATGGAACTCGCTCTCCCCCCAGGTGGTAGAACTTCCACTTCCCTAGTCGTCACAAACACGGGAGATGGGGGAGCCGATGACGTTGTGATATCAATTTCAGGAATGGACTCATCCGTGCTGAAAACCATCAGTGTTGATGGAGTGATTCTAGAAGGAGACGAGGTCAAGGTTCCTGCAAATGGACAGATAACACTAGACATAGAATTCCAGGTCATGGAGGTTGACAGCGGGACCTCTGGAGTGATAAGAATCAGCTCCACTTCAAAGAAAAACACCGGTCAGACACCTTCCTTCATCGAGTTGGTAGTGGATGTCAGGGCGATACACGACTTGGAGATTGAGCTTGAAGGGGCAACCAAGCTAACATCGTCATATCCTGAGAACACCGAATTCACAATATTTGTTACCAACCATGGAAACGTCGAGGAAGACGTCGAGGTTTTGACGAGCGACTCCCTGAGGGGATGGACGGTAGACGTAATCGGAGATGAGTTCAAACTGAAACCAGGAAAGACTCGTGAAGTCCCAATCAGAGTCACACCTCCCAGCGACATGATCGCAGACGACGAATACATGTTCACCGTGATTGTTCAACCCAAGGGATTGCCAGTAGCAGGAGAGCCAATTGACCTATCCGTCGAGTCAAAGCTAGGGCCAGGATCAATTTCAGCAGAAACACAGACCTTCATCGCAATAGGTGTAATTGTGATAGGCTCTCTGTCTGTGACATATCTCTTCGCCAGTGCTAGAGCGGAAAATAGAGTCATCAGTGACACAGTAAGAATAGAGTCTGATGACTCATCCTGACAAGGGCTCCACTCGGATACTCTTATGTCCGTATTTTTCGTGGAGCGACTGATCGGTCCCTACGGGACCGGGGGTGATGCCATGAGTACGGTTGCGGAGATGTACCTTCCAGTGGCTGTAATGACTCTGGTTGGAATAGGCTTTCCCGTCCTGAGCTTCTTCGCCACTAGGTTCCTGAGACCAACTACTAAGGGCTCAGATCCCAACAAGACGAGATCAATCCTTCTACCGGGATACGAAGCCGACCACAGCCTGTACATCAGAAGGGATAGTACCTACGAGTGTGGATCCGAACCATTGGGGGAGGCTGACATAAACTTCCATTTCCAGTACTACTGGTATGCAATCGTGTTTCTCGTCTTTGACATAGCTTTCATGTTCTTGGCATTTGGTGGAGTCATGGCAATGAAGAAGGGAACAGGAATCATCGACGACTCGTCAATCGTTAGCGCGCTCCTAACCATGGCCTTGTTCATACTCCTCATGGGCCTAGGGGTATGGCATGTATTCAGGAAGAGAGGCAGGATTTACATCTGAGGGATTCTATGGCAGACGATGGACAAAACTACTCGACATTCAACAGCAGGATGCTTGTGGATACCGTCGGAGACATCACGGACGAGGCTCTGAAAGCCAGCAAGATCAAGGATGTTATCGGAGTCTTGGTGGGAAGAATATTCAATTGGAGTCAGAGGAAGTCTCTGTTCCCGCTGCATCTAGGAATCAAGTGCTGCGCTCTTGAGATGGCAGCCGCTGGGGCCAGCAGATTCGATGCTGAGCGTTTTGGCGTCTTCTTCAGATCAAGTCCAAGGCAATGCGATGTTCTTCTGGTCAACGGACCGATTAGCAAGAAGTTCGCAGATCCCATAGTTAGGCTATGGGAGCAGATGCCAGAACCCAAGTGGTGCATTGCCATGGGCGAGTGTGCAATTTCTGGAGGACCATATTTCCAATCCTACAACATCCTCGAGGGGGTGGATACTGTTATCCCTGTGGATGTGTATATCCCTGGATGCCCGCCTAGGCCTGAGGCACTGATCGACGGTTTCGACAAGCTCAGGCAGAAGATAATCAGAATTGGAACAGAATCTAACTTCTCAAAGGATGCGATAATCATTGAGGGAGACTAGGAGGCGGAGAATTGGGAAGTTTCGTGCCAACATCAATTCAGAGGTCCGCCGCTGAGACCATGTCTTCCTCTCTTTCCTCCATGGAAGGAGTCACTGCCGAAGTATTAGAGAGATCAAGTGGGACGAGTCCTAGGAGCGTTGTCTCAGTAACGTGCTCTCCGGAGAGCTGGAGGAAACTAGCCGAGGAGCTTAGGGAGGAACACGGTGTCGACTACTGCTCAATGATTACTGGAATCCACTGGCCGGAAGGTGAGCCTGAAAAGAACTGGGAAGTCGTCTACCATTTCCTAAGGATGAACGTTAGCGACCCTCCCGCAGTCGATGGGGTTGTTCAGCCGATAGTTGTCGATCCCACCAAGGTGAAGGGGTCTTCAGTACCTCTGGAAATTGAGGTCAGTGTAGCGATTCCCGAGACACGAGAGCCCTCAATAGCTTCCGTTCAGGACATCTGGGTCGGTGCAGACTGGAACGAAAAGGAGACATGGGACTTGGTAGGAATTGATTTTGAGGGCCACGTCGGGATGAGGAGGGTACTACAGCCCCATGAAACACCAGAGGGCTTCCACCCTCTGCAGAAACAGCACAAGTTGAGGTATCACGACTTTGAGGAGATGTACGACGATGCCCAGGGATTCCTGCGCAAGCCATCGGACGCTGGCAAGATAAAGTGAGGTTAGATTATGGCAGAGATGTGGATTTCAATGGGTCCCCAGCACCCAATGACCCATGGTCTCTGGACCCTGAAGGTCAAGGTCGATGGAGAGACAGTTGTGGATACAGAGCCGGACCTTGGATACATCCATAGGGGGGTTGAGAAGATTTGCGAGTCCAGGGATTTTACGCAGATTACCACATATTGCGACAGGCTATGCTATGCCAGCGCCAATACTTGGTCCCACTCTTACATCTACGCAGTCGAGGATCTTCTAGGGGTAGAGGTCCCTGAGAGGGCAGAATACATTCGACTTATCGCCGTCGAACTTCAGAGAATAGCGTCACATCTCATGTGGCTCGGAGCATATGGTCCCGATATCGGGAACCTTTCCATCATGGTCTGGTGCCTCAGGGAGCGTGAGATGATGATGGACCTCCTCCAGGAGCTGGGAGGATCTAGGATGCACTACAACTTTCCCAGAGTCGGAGGCGTGAAGAGAGATCTGCCCCACGGCTTCGCCCAGAGAGCAAGAGCAAAGCTCAGCCTATTCCTAAGTAGGATCCAGGAGTATGAGGCTCTCTTCGACGAGAGCACAATTTTCCTTATTCGTACGCAGGGAGTCGGATACTCGAAGCCAGAGGAGATGGTCAATCATGGAGTCTCAGGACCCAACTTGAGAGCGGGTGGGGTGAACTACGACGTCAGAACAGCTCACCCCTACTCAGTATACAGCGAGTTGGATTGGGAGCCTCCAGTGGAGAGGCCATCAATCAAGGGGGCCGACTGCTACGACAGGTACAGGATCAGGGTCGAGGAGATGGAAATCAGTGCCAGGATGGTCTTAGAGGCACTGGATAAGATTCCAAGAGGTGCTGAAACTTATCACGAACCGGGAGATCCGGCATTGATTGCAAAGGCCCCAAGCAGAGCTCCAGAGGGGACCTCCGGATTCCATCACTTCGAGGACAGCAGAGGTGAGTCAATGTTCTATATTGCTGGAGGCGGAGAGGGAAGGGGGAAGCAGCCTTACAGGGTATCAATCAGATCCCCTATATTCATCACGATCCCATATGCCTCCAAGTGCATGGTGGGCTACAAGGTGGCAGACATCCCAGCAATCATGGGTTCATTCGACCCATGCATAGGGGAGACGGACAGGTGAGAATATGGCAAGTAGCGACTGGTTGAACCTAAGGGGATGGATCGAGGGTCTGGTAGGCTGGTCAATGGACAACGTCCACGATATCCTTCCATCAGGGGAAAAGGACCTGAGCGTTACGATCAACCTACCTGCAGGAATTTGGCCAAATCCGATAGTCCTGGGCCCAGTAATTAATTTCCAGGAGGAGTTCGCTGAAATGCAACCAGCCTTGGAAGCCCTCTTCTCATCAACCATGATATGCACAGTC
>MDSZ01115802.1_pt1 | contig 15864 bp, 13 predicted proteins | sample 811201 | NCBI WGS metagenome assembly MDSZ01 (sample SAMN05326647, study PRJNA326480) | marine metagenome | isolation source: seawater | place: Indian Ocean: North | collected 2010
CAGCCTTGAAATAGAGAGTATTACCAACGGCTGTGAGCTGGTCGGGAGAACTGCTGCTACTACTGCCGCCGCTCTGGATATCCTTGACCATCACCGTGCCTGAGGATGTTCCATCGCTCTTCCACAATTCAATTCCGCTGGCTCCGTCGTCAGCCTGGAAATAGAGAGTATTGCCAACGGCTGTGAGGTGGTTGGGTGAACTGGCACTACTTCCGCTGTGGATATCATTGACCATCCATGCGGTTCCGTTACCGTTGTAGGTTCCTGCGTTTGAGCCGCTGCTTTGTGTTGTAATTTCACTAGGCTGATGCGCCCAAAGCACATATTGATTCAGATGGTTGGAAGATCCATTATAGGCAGTGAAGTAAATTGTATCGCCAGCTAAACTTCCAATGCCCCTAGGGTTTCCGCCGTTTCCTATGGACCAAGTTGACTGGTTTGAGTGGTCATGCGCCCACAATTCCCATCCAGTGCTTCCTCCATGTGCTTCAAAGTAAATCGTATCACCAACTAAAAGATCCACACCATCATGGCCAGGGGAACTAGAGCCTCCTCCAGAATTAATATCGATCAACCAAGTTGAATGATTTGAGGTGTCATGCGCCCACAGTTCGCGGCCATTGACTCCATCATCCGCATCGAAGTAAATTGTATCACCAACCACATAGCTGACCTTCATTTGGAATGTTACACTGCTAGCAAAACTACCACCAGATCCACTGTTGATATCAGCCACTTGCCAAGTTGAGTGATTTGAGGTGTCATGCGCCCATAGTTCAAAGCCGGTGAGTCCATCTCTTGCATCAAAGTAGATTGTATCGCCAACGACAAGTCCTAGCCCATTATAGCCAGGTATGCTGCTTGTTCTTCCCTCTCCTATATCGGCTACTTGCCAAGTTGAGTGGTTTGAGGTGTCATGCGCCCACAATTCGGTAAATGAGTATCCTGTAGCATTCGTTGCTTCCATAGGGAAGTAAATCGTGTCACCGACTAACATCTCCGTGCCGAATCCAGGGTTACCGCTTGGCGATGTATCGCCACTGTTTGAGAGTCGTTCAGTCACTTGCCAAGTTGAGTGGTTTGAGGTATCATGCGCCCACAGTTCACGGCCATTGACTCTATCATCCGCATCAAAGTAGAGTGTGTCGCCGACTAACATTGCCATGTATTGTCCAGGAATACTGTCGCCATAATAGGAGGTTCCGCTGTTGATATCAGCTACTAGCCAAGTTGAGTGATTTGAGGTGTCATGCGCCCACAGTTCGCGGCCATCAGATCCATCATCCGCATCAAAGTAGAATGTGTCGCCTACTAAAATCGTCATGTACTGGCCTAGAGCCGCACCGTTTCCGAGATCAGCAACTTCCCATGTTGAACCATTTGAGGTGTCATGTGCCCATAATGTACCATAGTTAGAACCAGAGGTTCTTGCATCGAAGTAAATTGTATCACCAACTACGATTGGTTTCATGTCTGATCCGAAACTAGTAGAAGAACTACCGGGACTGAGATCAGCCGCCAGCCAAGATGAGGCATTAGAAGAGTCAACCGCCCAAAGTTCGTTGCCGTTGTTTGTCGTACTTCTAACGTAGTACAATGTATCGCCAACTACGGCTTTGAAATCGTCATTGCTAATCAGTTGGGGCGCCCCCCCTACAAGCCAAGTGCTTCCGTTGCCATATGTCGTGGTTCCAGAAGTTCCAGAGCCACCACTACCTGAGCCGCTTGCCGCACTTGAATCGTATTGGAAAGTAATATTTTCAATTTCTTGACCAACAAAAAGGTCGGCCCCCTCAACACTAGGAATGAGGTTGTTAGATCCACTATTCGAAGATAATTTTTCAAAATTATTTGTTTCTATTTCTTCAAAATTGGAGATGTTTTCTAAATAACCCGTTTGTGTCATTAAAATCATTATTAATGTTAAAAAAACTGCCTTATTTACAGATAGTTTGGTCTGCATAAATACATCCAAATTGATAACATTATTATATCACGTCCCTATAATGATAGGTTGTTGGTATGAGTTCATTACGTTTTTTACAATTAAGAGTAACTCCAGAACAGGCAAAACTACTACCGGGCAATCAATTAATGGAGATCTTTGATCAATTTGAAACTGTTTCAACTATTTCAATAAAAGGGGCATTTCCTGAATTGTTATTTCGGGTAACATTCAAAAATCCTAAAGCTCTTGAACGGTTTGACCAATTAGAGGCTTTTGAAATTACAGAAATACTAGAAAAAAATGATACTTCAGCGCTTTTATCAGCTTATACAAAGGGACCGATTCCAATGTTAATACATTCTAATCCTGAAACTTGGGTTCATACTCCGTCAACTATTTCAAAACATAGTGGCTTATTTCTTACTGTTCTTGGAACTGCACAGGGATTAAAAAAATTTAGAGATGAAATCCTACAACTCCTGCCTCCCTCAATAATAATTAGTATTAGTAAGAATCTGAAAGGAAGGAGTATTGCAGCTCCTAAACTTCCAAAAAGAAGAAGTGAAATTGTCAATATTGCTGTAAAAAAAGGATATTATCAAAGCCCAAGACTATGCAAACAGAGAGATTTGGCAGAAATATTGGGAATTAAACAGGGTACTGTTGCAGAACATCTACAATTCGCAGAATCATTAATTATGAGTTCTTGGGTTAATCAATCAAAGTAATTCAGGGCCTTTAATCAAAAGTAAAACTCCTAACAGACATAATAATACCCCTAAAGTCATAAAAACTGATTTGCCTCTTTTTTTATCTGAAACTATGTCTACCAATTTCCCTCCAATAAAAGTCCAAGTGAACATTGCAATAACTCCGCCTGTAGTAGTGATAGTGGTGATCAATAATATTCCTAACCACCCCCCTCCAAACCCCTCTAATGCAAGCCACATTATTGTAAATACAAATGCCCACTCTTTACCATTGATAAATTGCATAAACAATCCTGTTTTAAAACCTAAAATTGGAATGTTTTCTACTTCCTTATTCATCAATTGGAGGATTGAATTAGATTCTATTTCCTTATTAATTTGTGCGGGATTTAAAGTAAAAATTCTTAATGATAATAGAAATATAAATAATAATCCAAAATAATGTAAAACATCAAAAATTATACTGCTTTCATCTAAAGTAGAAACTAATAGTCCAACGATGAAGTGTACAGTAATAAAACCAATAGCCATTCCAAAAATTAGGTTATAATTCGAGTTTTTTCCATGTACTGCACTATGGGTAATGCAGGTGATATTATTTGGTCCTGGTGTGACTAAACCAATAATTAACAATGTTAACACTGTTAATAGAGCTTCTAAAAACATACTATCAACTATTCAAAATTAATTTACTCTATTTTCTAGAAAGTAAAATTATCTCACTACTATGTTCCAAAATTGCGCAATTATTCCACGCTTCATCGAAATTTCTTCCAATTGCATAAACACCTACACCCCTAATACATGCTGCTTTGCCGTTTCCTTGTCGCATTGCATCTGTAATTTGTCTTAAGAAATCGTCCATATTATCATAATTAGGATCTACAATTATTGCTTTACCAAAATTCTGTTTACCAATTTCATCCACTGGTTCCATTTTAATCAATTTCTTATCAAGGGATAATGCTATCGCATGAGAAGATGGTGCGTAAATACATGCAGCCGGCCCCTCATATTGTAAAGATGCAAATGCAAGCATGACTTCATGGATTCTCCAATCATCTGGAGCATTGTCTGGGGCTGGTTGTCCTAATCTTCCAGTAACAATATCTCCTTCCAAAATTCTTCCTAACATACAACCTGATTTCGATGCGTGTACTAATCCTGGTTCATCTGGATCTAATATTGAAATGCTTCCTTGGGCTGCTCTAACTAATCTTTCTCTATGCAAAAGTCTACCTGTTCTAATGAAATCTGAAACTAAATGTGCCGCAACTACATAATCTGGCCCTACTATTGGGGGAGATGGTACTTCCTCTATTTCTGAAATTACTTCACCAGCAGAAGCTAACCCTTGACGTAATCTTTCATTCTCATTCCTCAAATTTTCAATTTCTTCAGGATTAACAAAAGATTCTATTGAGGTTGGTACTTCAACAATTGGTCCTGCATCATCATCTTCTTCTGATTCTTCTTCTACTTCTTCTGATTCTTCGCTAATTGGTTGTTTAGTAATTTTTGATAATGAGGAATCCATTACTTCCTCTTCTGATTCTTCTTCTACTTCTTCTAATTCACCTGGGGGGTTGCTCGGGGGCCCACTTGGAGGACCACTTGGAGGACCACTTGGAGGACCACTTGGAGGACCTCCACTAGGAGGAGATCCTGGTGGGCCACTTGGTGGGCCGCTTGTTGGTGGTTTGAAACTCTCCTCTTCTGGTTCTTGCTCTTCTTCTGTTTCATTAGGTGGAGAACCTGGTGGGCCGCTTGGTGGACCTTTACTTGGTGGACCACTAGGGGGGCCGCTTGGTGGACCTTTACTTGGTGGACCACTAGGGGGGCCGCTTGGTGGACCTTTGCTTGGTGGACCTTTGCTTGGTGGACCACTGGGCGGCAATTTTGGAACCTTCTTCTCAGAAACGTTTTCTTCTTTTGATTCTTCTGAATTCATACCAAAAGCACCAGCTAACATCTCGTCTACTTCGTCAACTTTTACTTTCTTTTTCCTACGTGAATTATTCGGCCCCGCCATTAAAGCACCGTACCTCCGACAAGGGCCTAATTAAATACAACTTCGCAACAATTGGCATAGTTTTGCTTGAGAGTTCGTTAAATAGGAATTCCTTCTCGGATGCTCGCTGCTCCTGTAGTGTAGTGGCCTATCATGCAGCCCTGTCACGGCTGCGACCCGGGTTCAAATCCCGGCAGGGGCGCCATTAACAAAAAAAAATGCGTTTTTACTCGGGCCATTTAATACATATAGAAGAAACAAATAGACGAGTTTGTCCTTAGTATGCTTAATCAAATAACAAACATTGCTGGCTACAGATTTGTAGATTTAAGTGATCGAGATGAATTAAGACAGCCTTTTAGAGACATTACGGCTAAATTAGGCCTTAAGGGTACTATTCTACTTAGTAAAAATGGCATTAATTTTTTCCTTGCTGGAACTCAAGAAGCAATAGATAATTATGTTGCATTTTTAAATAAAGATAAGAGGTTTAAAGACATCCCTCTACACATCTCTTTCACGGAATATCAACCATTTAGAAGAATGCTTGTTCGACTAAAGAAAGAGATCATTGCATTAGGCATGGATGAAATTAGGCCTGCTGAACATACGGGACAATTTATTGAACCAGCAGAATTCAAACAATGGTTAGACGAAGGAAAAGAGGTTATGGTCCTAGACACTCGTAATGATTACGAATTGAGGCTAGGAACCTTTGAAAATGCTATAGATCTTGATATCAAATCTTTCCGTCAATTTCCAAATGCTATTGAAAAATTAAAACAAGATAAGTCTACTCCTGTAGTTATGTTTTGTACTGGAGGGATCCGTTGTGAAAAGGCTAGTGTAGTAATGGAGAATAAGGGATGGGAAAATGTATATCAAATCAAAGGAGGGATTCTAGGATATTTCAAAGAAACTGGGGGTGCACATTGGAATGGAGATTGTTTCGTTTTTGATCAACGTGTTTCAATCGGTAAGGATCTTATTGAAACAGAACATGAAATGTGCTTTGCCTGCAGAGAACCATTAACAAAACAAGATATGCTTTCTGAAAAATATGTTGTGGAAAAATGTTGCCCGTATTGTTATGGTAAAAATGCACCTGCGCAAGTCTCAATAGAAAATCGCTAAAGTAAATCGGCAACTGAATTAACCATCACATCTATTTTTTGGGGTGCATTTTTTGCATCTTCTTTTGTTGCTTCCCCACTTAATACAAGAACTGAAAGGCAACCCACTCGATTAGCCATCTCTATATCCGTATACAAACGATCTCCAATCATAGCAACCTGATGTGCTTCTAATCCTAATTCCTTAATTTTATGATTTAACATTCCAGGATTAGGTTTTCCACAAATATGCATTGGTTTCACTCCAGTTGTTGCTTCTAAAAGTGCAAGATAAGCCCCCACATCAGGCAATCCTCCATCTGGCGATGGGCAAACCGTATCAGGATGGCTTGCAACAAGTGGGATTCCTTTATGGAGATAAATTGAAGATTTGGTTAATTTTTCATAATTTATTTCAGTATCGTAACCAAGTACAATGATTTCTGGATTTTCTGAATTAGTAATTATACCATTTTCTTCTAACATTTCACACATCGACTTTGTGCCTATTGTGTAAGTTTCGGAATAATTATTATGCTCTAACCATCCTAATAAATCATCTGTTGATAGTAAAATTTCGGGCTCTGTTGCATTAATCCCAAAAGATGCTAATTTTCCAACATAGGCTTTTTTTGAACGACTTGAATTATTGGAAAGATAATATTTTTTAATGCCTCTCTCAGTTAGTCTGCTGAGATATTCATTAACTCCGTCAATCGAATTATCTCCGAGATATAATGTCCCATCTAGATCCATAAATACCGCCTCAATACCTTCTAATTCATAATTCAAATACATCACCTAAAACAATAATAATTTCAACAACTTCCAAGTACTTTTCAATTCCTCTTGGGCCTCCTTAGAACTTAATGATTGCTCTAATAACCCCTTGAGTTCAGGCTTCTTATTTGCTTTACCAATTACCCAATTCATTAACCACTTTTTCTTAACCATCTTTTGAATTTTAAAACTATTAGATAACTCTGGCCCTAACGTATTCCAAATTTCATTCATATATCCCTCTGCTAATTCTGAGGGGAATCCGTCCTTATGCTTTTTTTTATCAAAATAGGTTATAGCTATTTTAGAACTTAATAATGCATTACCAATTCCTTCTCCTGAAAATGGATCCACTAATGCTGCTGCATCACCCACACACATTGCGCCACTCATAGCTGATCTTCTAGGTTGGTAAGAAGGGGGTTTTTTACGAGGGCTACCAAATGGCAATTGAAACCCTTTTCCTGATCCTTCTATCATACTAGCATTCTTAAATCTCTTTGAAAAGTAAGGATGTTCTTTAATAATTGATTTTTGTAATCCTTTTAATTTCACGGTTCTTTTGTTCATTTCGGAGATCACCATGCCTATACCCACGTTAACAACCACCTTTCCTTCAGCATTTTCTCCAACTGGAAATACCCACCAATACCCTGGTAAAACTCCATCGATAAAATGTATCTCTATTGGTTCTTGACTTGTATTAATTCCATCTACATCAACCCAATATTCTCGATACGCTCCACAATAATGTTTGTCATCTCGCATTGGTTCCCCATGGCATTTTTTTGTGATTGTTGATGCAACAGGGCAATTATATCCTCCTGCTCCAATCGTTAATGGTGCGTTGAATTTTAGTTCTAAACCCTCTTTTTTACTTCCAACAATTCCTGAAACTCCAGTTATTTTTTTGGAGCCTTTAGATTCATCTACCAATATTTCATTAACATTAAAATTTTGAATTACTGCTCCTCCAGAATTTTGTACATGCTCAACTGCTTTTTGAAACATCATATAATCAAATTGTATTCTAGGTAATGCATAGCCAGCTTCTTTATTTTCTATTTCTTCTATTGGTAATGAACAAGTAATTTTTTTGCCGTTTGGTGATGAAAACGTGATTCCAGTAACTCTGTTGTGAGGGGTGTTCTCAATAAGGGGCCTTACTCCTAATTCTGTTACTATCCTTAGTGATTTGCCCCCTACTGCATCTCCGCATATCTTATCCCTTGGGAATTCTCTTTTTTCTAAAAGTAATACCTTATTTCCAGCAATTGCCGCGTATGATGCTGCTGCACTTCCTCCTGGTCCCCCTCCTACAACAATTACATCAAAATTAGTTCCAGATTCGGGAATCGGGCCGCTCTCAATTGGTACCTCCCATTCTGCGGCCATACAAATGGGTGAAGGGGCTAATCAATGAATGCTATGCTTAAAATAAAAACTCCATTATGCCTTTTCAACTATTTCGATCTCTCCTAATTCATTTAATTGTGGTTTTAATTTACTAGCTGATTTTATCCGTTCGAAAATTTCTAAATCTAATTGTGCAAATAAATCAGCAAATTTGTCTCGTGTAAGTATTAAGGCATTCTTCTCTAATGCAGATTTCAAATAAAATAAATCTTCGTCTTGTTCTTCATTAAAATTATAATAAAGAAATACAGCTTCTGTTCTTTTTTGTATCCTATCAATTAACCAACAAAATCTTGAGCAGGCATTTGGAGTTGTATGTATATAACAAACATGTTTTTGTGAATTAATCCAATTAATCCAAAGTTCACATGATTCGAAATATTTTTCATTTTTCTCATCCCTGGATAGTTTTGCAAGTTTTTTAGGGCTTGAAGGTAAAGTTAAACGTATGATGTTTGGAAAATCGATTATTATTCCATTTTCTAACATTTTATGAGTGGGTAATTCATCAAAACCTGATATTTTTCCATCCCCTCCGAATTCTATATTCTCACTATAATCAATTTCATTTTCATCTTGAAAAATTGGTTTTGTTCCAACGATATTAGAAATGTGGTTGTAATTTAGTACCTCACTAAAACGAGTAAGTGGAAATTTTCTCGAATATTTCATAAAATTAAATTTAATATCAAATTTATTACACAACAACTCAAACTTTGGAATGTTTTCGGGCGCATTAATTAATTTTTCATCTAACCAATCGGGAAAGGTTACTTTTGCTTTGGTTAAACCATAGTCATGCGCTTTATCTAAAAATGAGATGTAACTAGATGCTGCTGGTAAATTCTCAAAAATATCAAGATTTAATTGTATTACTTTTGGCATTAATTGCTTTGCATAAGGATCCGCTGGTATTTTTCCTTGTAAACGTGAAAAGAGGCTCTGCCCTAAAAGATGACATAAATTATAATTTATCTTGGTGTTCCTCTTTTTCCGCATTGCACGGGTGAGCATTTTCTCTATTTTTCTAACATCCAAAAATGGCATGCCCTCTTCATCTTTAAGATATACATGATACCACCATAACCTAGATATCCACTGATTAAAATCTATTATTCTATTTTCATGTTCAATCAACCAATCTATTAATTCTGTTTTTAGTTTGGTATTTGACCCATAATGGTGTAATATTTTTTTAATCATTGCATAAATAAGATGTGCTGGTGTTTTAGATTTGAATACCTTAAGAAGGATAGAATGTATTTCCTCCTCAAAAATATTTTTACCTGCCTGATAGCCTGATTTTACAGGGTACATCTCAATTAGTTCATTTATTTGCTCAAAAAATTCTTCAGCAAGTTGGATTGGCCAATGTTTTGATGTTGAATGTATTTTTTTAAGCCTCTCCAATACATCATTATTGTTTAATTGAAAGGCTAATAATACCATTGCATCTGCATATTCTACTTTTTTTTGGGGTGCTCTTGAAGAGATTCTTGGTGAGTCTTTGGAAAAATTTTCAAGATGTTTCTCCAATAAATCAAAAAGTTCTTCGTCTCCTACAATAAAACTAATCAATAAATTTTGATAGTTAGAAAATATATTATTTGATTCATAATCTGTTTTTAAATAAGTCTGCAATTCGTTGCCCTCTTCCAAATTATGTGCGCTTATATGATGTTTTTCGCAACCCTCTACCTCACAATTTGTACCATAAACACACATACGTTCGCTACATAATGGACATTTTAAAGATCTTAAATCTGGATGAGATAAATAAGATACTCTGTGTATTTTTGGTTCCATCATTCATTACTGAACTACTAATAACTATTGAAGGCTTGCAATTTACTCAAATGCAGTGCTTAGTTTGCGTTCAATTCAAATGGTGTCGTGATACGCAATATCATGGGCGGAGGAAACAAAGAGAAGAAGTTTGCAACGCGGGCTGTTCATGTTGGAACAAAACATTATGAAGGGTCTGTGAATACTCCGATTTTCCAATCCTCTACTTACAAATTAACTGAAGAAACATATGCAGGATGGGCTGCAGGAGCTCAACATACACTCATTTACTCAAGATTATCAAGTGTCAATTCCGAAGCGGTGGCAGAAAAATTAGCATCATTAGAAAATGCTGAAGATGGAGAATTATTTGCAAGTGGAATGGCTGCAATATCAACAACCTTGCTTGGCCTTCTTTCTAATGGAGATCATGTTATTGCTAGTTCAGATGTATATGGGGGTACATACGGACTGATGACTGAGGATTTACCTCGATTTGGGATTGAAGTAAGTATGGCAGACATGAGAGATGTAAATTCTTATGAGGCTGCAATACAAACAAATACAAAAATGCTGTATATTGAAACATTAACCAATCCAGTCTTGAAAGTATGTGATATTGAGGCATTTGCAGGATTAGCAAAAAAGCATAATTTACTCTTGGTTGTTGATAATACATTTACTACTCCATGGGCAACTAATCCCTTAGATATGGGTGCTGACGTAGTTATTCATTCGACAACAAAGTATCTTGGTGGACATTCTGATATTGTAGGTGGAGCTGTCTTAGGAAACAAAGAAATCATTGCAAAAATATTCCCGAAAAAGGTACACTTTGGTGGCTCTGCGGATCCACACAATTGTTACTTACTAGAAAGGGGAGTGAGAACTTTAGAAGTGCGAATGAAAGCTCATACTGAAAATGCTAGTGAATTGGCAAAAAGGTTAGAAGGGCATGAAAAAATTTCTTCTGTCATCCATCCTTCTTTATCTAGCCATCCAGATTATGATGTTGCAAAAAGAATTATGCCCAAAGGAACTGGGATGATGGCTTTTGTTGTAAAAGGAGGAGATGATGCTGCCTTAAACTTCATGAGGAATTTAAAAATTATTTTTGAAGCGACTAGTTTAGGAGGAGTTGAAAGTTTGATTGAGTGCCCCTTTAACTCAAGTCATATGTCTATTCCTGAAAATGTTAGAAAAGAGGCAGGCATTGTTTCAGGATTTGTAAGATTAAGTGTTGGTATTGAAAATATTGAAGATCTTTGGAATGATATCTCACAAGCATTAGATTCGATATGATTACTCTGGCAACTTATGTTGGGTGCCTGTTGTTTTTTGTAATTCATTCATTTTGGACACATACCCTTCTGGACCTTCTTCGCCAACTTTTGCACTTTCATCCCAAAGTTTGCCTAGGGAAATTGCCCAATCTCCACCTAAGTCTCTTGCCGAGGGATTGAATTTCCAATCTTTACCCGATTGTTTTTTATGAATTAATAACCAACTCCATGCGATAGCCTCTTCTTCTAAAGTACCTCTTATCTTTGTTGCATAAGAACACGAAACTCCGACACTTTCTGAACGTGCAAGCATAACTAAAGCATGAGCAACACCACAGGGTCCTTTGAATTCTATATCTTGCCAAGGGAACTTAGAAAGTGTTTTTTGAATGCTATTTGTTTTGTTTAATTTACGTAAAAAGTTCCCAAAGGCTTCTTTCTTTTTCAATTGTTTCGAATGTATCTCTAAAGCAGTATTTTCATCTAAATCGAATAAAGAATTTAATAATTCTAAACCATAATCTTCCCACATAGAAACTAATAATAAATGGATTGATTCTGATTCGAGCCAAATTGTATTTGTTTCTTCTTTCCATACTATTTCGCCTTCTAAATTTACATAAAAGCCCTCTTCTGGGATTATTTCAAACAATTTTTGTACTGCTACTTTTTCTAAATCATTACCTGATAATGAATCGATAAATTGTTTTTTATTATCTAATGAATACCATTTTTCTTGTAAAATAAAACCATCATTAATTCCTTCTAAAATTGCTTTCCTACATAATGTTGCTAAGGTTTTTTCTGGAATTACTAAATTAAGCCACCCTGTAAGAATATTCTCAACTGTTTCTAATGATTTTTCTGGTAAATCCCCCTCCCAGCCATCTGGTGCCCAAATAAATTCAACATCTGTAAAATCAGAAAGTTTTGGTGGTAACACTCCAAGTGCAAAGTGCATTACAAGTGGTTCCTTTTGTTCATTTTTTAATACATCTTCACTAAATACAAATGAGGTGCCATTTGAAAAATTCAATTTGAAATACCCGGTATCTAAAAATTTATTTTCTTGAATTGCTTCTGAATCAAGATCACTTGTACTTATTAATTCATCAGAAATTATTTCAAATTTTAATTTACAACGTTCTAAAATTCCTAAAATCCAACTATTATCTACTTCAGGTATTTTTCCTGGGCAAACAAAATTGTTTACTGAACTGAAAAACCACCATCCTCGTTTTGCATGTTCTTCCCAAGGAAGTAATCTTAATCTAGGATTATGTTGGTTTTGAACTCCTGCTAAAAATCCTGCTCTAGCGTCTCCTCTACGCATATAACTTGCAGAACCATACAATGGGTGTTGGAATACTGAAACTGTAGAATAATCTTCTTCCTGTGCTGCAAGCATTGCTCCTGCCCAAGCTTTAGCAAGAGGATCTCCTCTTTTTGATATCATTCTTTTAGATAGCCATTTCCTATCAAATCTATTTTCAATAATTTTGTTTATTTCCTGAATTGTAGAAAATACTGGACTCTTTCGACCCCATTTTATTCTTATTGGGCCATTATAAATAGGCAATAATTCTTCTGGGCTTTCAATTAAATTTGCTAAATTTTTCTTGAGTTTTTGCTTAATATCTTTGGAAGCTTGTTTTGTTCCTCGCATCCTCATTCTTTGCTTTTGACCTGGAAAATTAACTTTGGATGGCGCTGGCATATTAATCAATCTCCCATCTTTCTAATGCTAAAGATTCTAATTCATGTGGTGAATCTGGGACTATTAAACAGTGCATTCCTTCTAATTCAATTTCTGATAATTGTGTTAATGTCGCGTATTTAATCTGTTGATTCTTTGTTCCTAAATTTGAGCAGAGAACCGCTTTCCAACTACCAATATCTTCAATCATCGTCTCTCCTTCACTTTGTAACTTTTCACACATACTTTTCAATATATCGATGGCTACAAAGGGGGACATAGGCTGGGGAATTTTTTCTCCCATTCCTGTTGGATCTAAATCCAATAATACTAGTGTATGTAAATTGTTTTTCTTATTTTTTAATATTACTTCCAAGGGCGAAGTTGGTAAATAAGACTTGTAACTATATGGAATAGTTGTTTGTCTTCCAAAGCGATATGCTTGAAGTCCTACTTCGCCAATTAATGTTGTAATTGAAATCCCTGGAATGATATGTGTTGGTATCTCTAATTTTTGGCATCTCAAAATTAAATCAATATGTGTGGTTGCTTGTAATACATCTCCTATTATTACTAGCCCCACTGACTCTTGACTTGCTAATTGTAATAATTCATCAGGCTTTTCTACAGCACTTCTCATTAAAATTTCCCACTTCCCAAATTTATCTTGAATCTCTTTTAAATCACTATTTTGTAAATGTGCCGTATATCCCTCAATAAAAACATGCTTACAATTTTTAATTGCTTCAACAGCTCCCAAGGTTAGTAAATCAATATTGCCTGGTCCTAAGCCAATTAACCAAAGTCCTGAAGTTGAAAAATTCTTTTCCGTAGACATAAAACAAGAGGCACCTCTAGTCATGCCGAATCCGATGCGTTATTTGGTCGTTCCCAGCAAAGAGACTGAAAAATGGAGGGACTTTTTAATTTCAAATGATTGGTTGGAGCGAGGGTACAATATTCAAAAAGAAAATGAGCAAAGAGCTTTGCCATTATCAGATCTCTTTCCTGAAATTCTTCCTCCCCTTCTATCCAAATTCAAAATTATTGAAAAAGTGACTTCTGCACCCCTCCCTTCAAATTATTTGGGATTTCTTAAAGAAAAAATTGGTGAAAATATACTAAAGAAATACGCCCAATATTGGCCTCAATCATTTGATCAAATTGGCGAAATTATAATTGTTAAAATTGATGAACATATTGAAAAATATGCTACTGAAATCGCTGAAGCATTACTTTTACAAAATAATAACTCTACAAGAGTCTTTCAAGATTTAGGAGTAAAGGGTGATTTTAGAATTCGTAATCTTAAATTGATTGGCGGTTCTAAAGAATTGAAAGGTGAAACAAAAGTCAAAGAAAATGGTGCAGAATTTATTGTAGACCCAACAAAGGGATATTATTCTCCAAGATTAGCAACTGAAAGATTACAAACATTAGAATGCGCTATAATTCTAAAAAAGCAGTTGGGACGTGGGTTAAATGTTTGTGATGCATATGCAGGATTTGGCCCTGCTTTAATGCCATTTTTTATTGAAAAGGGCCTTGTAAATCATATTCTTGCTAATGATTTAAATCCAGAAATCACTCTCCTTTTAGAAAAAAATATAATTAAAAATAATAAAGAAGATATCTCTGTAAACATAAAATGTGAAGATGCTAAAAATTTAATTTTAGATGTAGAAAATAAAGGGTTTTACGATTTATTATTAGTTAATATTCCACACTCAACTCTTGAGCATTTGCCTTCATTAATTGGGTTATTAAATCGCGGTTCCTCTTCTTTGTTGAGAGCCTGGTGTATTATTGATTCAAACAAAATTAGTGAAGTTAAAACCGAAATTAATAAGATGTTTAATTCTCAAACATTTGCCATTTCAAAACTTATTGTTGAGCCTACAAGAACTTACAGCCCCACTCAGGTATATGCAAAAATAGAAGTATGGATAAATTAGGACTTACAAGGTTTTTATTAGAATACTATGTGGGTTGATTTAGGGGAGATTATGGTAGCCAAAGCAAAATGTTCTGTTTGTGGAAATAAAATTGACATTAGTGGGATACCTCCTCGACTTGAAGGTGTGAAAATATACTGTAGAATCTGTGGAGCAACCTCACTCCATAAGTTTTAATCTTGGCAATTTAATTCTGTTGTTCCTCGTATCCCTAATGGATCATTAGTAACTTTTGGGGGATTTACTAAATCACCATTTGACCATTGTCCAACATCCATTATTTTTTCTGGATCAGTAAAATATGGTAAAGCATTCGAAGCTAAATCATAATCTAAATTTGCCTTTGCAAATAAGAAAGTAGATTGTGCGTCAAATCTTTTGTAAACGGTCTGATCTGAAAGCTCGTCATGTACTGCTTTTGCCGATAAATAGTGTGTAGCTACTAACCTTGGGAAGCCCCTACGATCTGAATTTACCAAAATATACTGCGCTTGTGAATCATTTAATTCTCCAGCACCATCCCTAGTAAATAATCGTTCAAAAATCCATTTTCCTGAACATCTAGGCACAACGTGGTCTTCATCTGCATTTAGTATGTTGATAATAGTATGATCTGGAAGCCCTGTTAAATTGCCATAATATTCAGGATATGTAGAATATACTGAAGGAACTTCTCCGTTGATAATAAATTCTGAATCTCCCCAATTATTTTCAATAGCATGTGTTGTTAATGTAGGCAACATTCCTGCTCCAAGGCTCATTCCCCCAAGCCAAAGATAAGAAAATGATATTTCGTTTTCTCCAACAATATTTTTTATTTCTGAATATATTTCTGGTTCGGAATTATTCTCAATTATATTTTGAATACGATTTAATTCTGGAATGATTAACTTGTAACGATAAGTCATCTCTGGCCAATTTTCTCCACCTTTTTCACGAATTAGTTCTGGCCTTTTACTATCTGGAATATCAAAATATGAAGGGTAATGAATGTAAATACAGATATTTCCTTTATTAGTGATTGAATTAACCATGTCCATAAATTGGTCTGGCTCGTATTCAGCAAAACCAAGCAGAGAATATTGCAACAGTAGGTCAAGCTATTCAATTTATTGAGCAAGCAAATTAAATTTTGGCTTAAATGAAACCAAGACGTGTAGTAATTACC